>Ga0302187_10000085_pt1 | contig 92087 bp, 68 predicted proteins | sample II_Bog_E1_3_FD_202120 | JGI IMG/M metagenome (GOLD analysis project Ga0302187, IMG submission 202120) | Peat permafrost microbial communities from Stordalen Mire near Abisko, Sweden - II_Bog_E1_3 | ecosystem: Environmental > Terrestrial > Soil > Wetlands > Peat | place: Sweden: Abisko...
AGATGGACCTGGGAGACCCGGACCATCGGGAAGCGTTTTTGGCAGGCGAGGTGCCGGAGGATGTTACAGGGGTGCAGGTGGCTGGGTCGCGGGAGTGAACATTGGGATCGCTTCCGCCGCTGTGCCCGCCGTCACCCGGTTGCGCGGGTTCGATCCACTAAAATTGAGGTGAGGAGCTTAAGAAAATTATGCCGCGTAAAGCACTGATTGCCGCCAATTGGAAGATGTTCAAGACCCCTGCCGAAGCCAAGGCGTTTGTGGATGCCTTTTTGCCGCTTGTTGCCGGACACGACCGCGACGAGATTGCTCTGTTCCCTTCCCCGGTGCTGCTGCCGACGGTGATTGAGGCCGCCAAGGGATCGAATGTGCTGGTGGGTTGCCAGAATATGCACTTTGCGGAAGAGGGCGCTTATACGGGCGAGACCTCCGTGGGGCAACTGAAGGCAGTGGGCGGGACGCATACGCTGATTGGCCACTCGGAGCGGCGGCAATATTTTGCCGAGACCGACGAGATTGTGAACAAGAAGCTGCACACGGCGCTGAAGCATGGGGTTGTTCCCGTGGTGTGCGTGGGCGAGGTGCTGGCGGAGCGCGAAGCGGGCAAGACGGCCGACGTGTTGAAGACGCAGATTGCAGGCGCGTTTGTGGGGATTACCGCGGAGGTTGCGGGGCCGATTGTGATTGCGTATGAGCCGGTTTGGGCCATTGGGACGGGCAAGACGGCTACTCCGGAGATTGCGGTTGAGGCGCACAAGATTATTCGCGCGGAGGTTGCTGCGCTGCTTGGTGCTGATGTTGCGGCGGCGATTCGGATTCTGTATGGCGGCAGCGTGAAGCCGGATAATGCGACTTCGCTGATTGGCGAAGAAGAGATTGATGGGGCGCTGGTGGGCGGGGCTAGTTTGAAGCCGGATTCGTTTGCGGCGATTGTGAAGTACTAAATTGCGGATGGGACGGCTGGCGCTCGTCAGCCGTCGAACTCACTGGAATTTCCTCACGTTGCTTTCGCCGGGTCGGGATTTGACAAAGGCGTTGCTCTCTTTGAACTTGACCGCCCAGACTTTTTAGCTCGTCGTTAGATCGAGAGCGATGGGAGGCGCGTCAAATGAAGCATTGGCTGGGGTTTCTTGTTGCTGTCGTTTACAACCTGATATTCGGCGCGATTTTTGTGACGCCGGACTTTTCTTCGCCGGTTCCCCGACTGGTCTTGCATTGGCTCGTACGGCTCCTTGTGGCTGTCGGCTTTGCCGTGGTCTATCGGATCTTGGCAAAGGTTCGCGAGGACACATCGGCAGAGCACTATTCGTTGATCGAGCGAGAGGGTCCAAAGGTTGAGCCTGAGCCTGCCGCGTACGAGGTGGCATTCCCCGAAGACGAGGCTCCGCCACCTGCACCGCGATGGAAATTGACGCCTGCAACATTAGTATTCGCTGGGGTCTGGTTTCTGGTTGTCGCGGCCGTGCTTCACCTGGAGATCCTGTGCAAAGTGGCATTTGTATTGATTGGTGTTTTTCTTTGGATGCCCAATCCGTGGCAGGCCTCAGCAGACCAGCCGGAGTTGTATGTGATTGCTCCGAGACGGGACTGATGATGGATTATCGGCAGGGTTGAGGTCATGCTCCAGCAGGAGACGGCATCATTCCGTCCCTACGGGACGAAGTCAAAATAGTGGAATTGCGGTCCCCGGGTTTCACCCGGGGCTATTATCACGCTCTCCCTACGGGAGAGACAGCCAACCGGGACGCTGCTCCATCGGGGCCTTGTATCATGTCTCATGGCTCAGCGGGATCTTTATATTGACCGGCTTCGGTCGGTGATGACGGCTCTTGTCATCCTGCACCATACGGCGATTACTTATGGGGCGCCGGGTGGGTGGTTTTGGACGGAACTCAAGCCTTCCGGGACGCCGACCGGGATTCTGCTCACTCTCTTTGTGTCGACCAATCAGGCTTATTTCATGGGGTTCTTCTTCCTGCTGGCGGGGTATTTTACGCCGGCTTCGCTGGAGAAGAAGGGGTATTGGCACTTCATCTGCGACAGGTTTTTGCGGTTGGGGCTGCCGCTGCTGGCGTTTGGGCTGGTGCTGGGGCCGCTGACGGCGGCGATCGTGGATTGGTTTGAGGGGCGGGGGTTCTGGCCGACGTGGGTCTGGCTGTGGCGGCATCATCGGTTTATCAACGGGCCGTTGTGGTTTGCGCAGGCGCTGCTGATTTTCTCGCTTGGGTACTGCGCGTGGCGGGCGGTGCTGGGGGCACCGCTGGCCGGGTCGGAACGGGTGGCAAAGCCGATTCCGGGAAGCCTTTGGTGGTTGGTGAGCGCGGTGGGAGTGGGGGCTGGGGCGCTGGGGCTACGGCAGTTTTTTCCCGTTGGAGAGAACGTTTGGGGGCTGCAACTTGCGTATTTTTCGAGCTATGTTTTCCTGTTTGCGGTAGGGATTGCGGCTTGGCGGTATGACTGGCTGCGGCAACTGAGCTGGCGGCAGGGGCGGTGGTGGGTTCGGGGACTGGCGCTGACGTGGCCGGCGCTGCCGGTGGGGATGCTGCTGATTCGCAGGCTGGGATGGAGTACCAACACTTCGACGGGGATTTCGTGGGCTTCGATTCTGTATGCGCTTTGGGAGCCGCTGGTGGCCTGGGGGCTGATTGCGGGGTGGCTGCTGCTGTTCCGGGCACGGATGAATGAGGCAACCTCGTTCTGGGGGGCATTCTGGGGGTGGTTGAATCGGCGGGCGTATGCGGTGTATATCCTGCATCCTCCGGTGCTGGTGACGATTGCGCTGCTGATGCATGGCTGGGCGGCTCCGGCGCTGGTGAAGCTGGGCGTGGTTGGGGTGCTGGTTTGCGTGGCTACGTGGCTGGTTGCTGACCCATTTGTGCGGATGCCGGGGGTGCGGCGGGTGGTGTAGCGGGTTGGGGCGTTAGGATGGACGCGACAGATGAAGAGTTTAGCTTTCCCGCCCTCGCGCCAGAAAAAAGGCGCAAGAACGGGGCACGGAGCATTTTTGGCGGTCCGAGAGTATGTTTAACTTGCAGCCCAAGTCAGAATGACAGTTTTATTCTTAAATTGAGATTTGCAGGACTGACTACTCGATGACACGTAAGACACCGCAATCCAGATCCGTTCCAAGCACCATGCCAAAGACGACAGCTCCGCCAACTGTGAGCGGGCGATGGCTGGTGATGGCGGGGTTGATTGCGGTTTTGGCATCGGGGGTGTGCGCGTGGGGGACGCTTTGCCTGCTGTTCTGGCAGGGGAGCTGGCAACTGCTGTATCACCCGAGCGCGACGGTCACGCAGACTCCGGCGAGTGTGGGACTGAGCTTTGATCCAGTGGCGTTTGTGGCGACGGATGCGGGTGTGGCGCGGCTGACGGGGTGGTGGATTCCGGCGGCGGCGGATGGGAAGTATGCGCGGTACACGGTGCTTTATTTGCATGGTCAGGCGGGGAACATGGGCGACTCGGTTGGCGAGTTGGCGGCGCTGCATGAGCTTGGCCTGAATGTGATGGTGTTTGATTATCGCGGGTATGGGCAGAGCCAGTTTGCGCATCCCAGCGAGGCGCATTGGCGTGAGGATGCGGATTGGGCGCTGAATTACCTGACGGGGACGCGGCATTTGGCAGCGGAGACAGTCCTTTTGGACGGCAAGGGACTGGGCGCGAACCTGGCGCTGGAGGTTGGCGCGGAACACGCGGAACTGGGCGGAGTGGTGCTGGAGTCGCCGCTTGAGCGACCGGTGAGCGCGATCTTTGACGATCCGCGGGCGGGGCTGGTTCCGGCGCGGCTGCTGGTGCGGGACCGATGGGATTCCGAACAGGCGGCGGACAAGCTGATTATTCCGTCGCTGTGGGTGAGCCCGCAAGGACCGAAGGCTAAAAATACTCCGCCTTCCGGATACAACCGGGTTACCGCCGGGAAGACGCTCTTCTGGCTGTACTCATCGTCCAGCGAGGATAAAGCGATGGCCGATATGCTCTCGCGGTGGGTGGATGATTTGCCGGTGCGGACGATCGGGCGGTGAGGGTGGGGCCAGTGGATTGTCCGGGGAGACTTCACACCGTCCCTCCAGGACGGGTGGCCTTTGATTGGGCCTGCACCCCGCATTTCATGCGGGGCTATTGTCGGGCGCTCCCTCTGGGAGGCCACCTGCGGCGGGTTGGATGGCGGGGATCGGGATGCAGACCGGCACATATTTTGTGGCATTGCCCCTTGATGTTGTTCAGATTGTCGATTTCCCCTGTCTCAGAAGCGAGACAGGGGGCACCCGACACGATAGGACAGCGTGAAGGATGGAGCACACGGCATTCCTGGTCGCTTGTGAGACGAAATGCAGGTCCTTCGACGCCCTGCGCTACGCTCCGGTTGCTCAGGATGACAGTTCATTCACGAAATCGACCGGTCTCAGCGTGGCATGTCGCGGTGGACGGCTTTTACCTGGTAGCCGGCTTTTTTGAGACGCTTGGCCATCTCTTCGGCCATCATGACGCTTCGGTGCTGGCCGCCGGTGCATCCGAATGCCACGGTCAGGTAGCTCTTGCCTTCCTGCACGTAGTGAGGTAACAGGTAGAGCATCAGGTCGGTGACCTTGGTCAGGAACTCCTGGGTCTGGGGGAATTTGCGGACGAAGGCGGCGACTTTGGGATTTTGACCGGTGAGCTTGCGGAACTCGGGCACGAAGTGGGGGTTGGGCAGGAAGCGGACGTCGAAGACCATGTCGGCGTCGAGGGGGACACCGTTTTTGAAGCCGAAGCTGAGGCAGGAAACGAGCAGGTGCTTGCTTTGATCTTCGTGACTGAAGCGCTCGACGATGTGCGCGCGAAGCTGGTGGACATTGAAGATGGAGGTGTCGATGAGGGTGTCAGCGACGTTGCGAATGGGGTCGAGGAGCTGGCGCTCTTCGACGATGGAGCGGGAGATGGTTTCTGAACGGCTGAGGGGATGGGGGCGGCGGGTCTCAGAGTAGCGGCGGACGAGGACCTGATCTTGCGCGTCGAGGAAGACGACGCGAGTGGGGAGGATTTTGCGAACGCCTTTGAGGATCTCGGGGAGACGGTCGAGGGTTGAGCCCTCGCGTATGTCGACGACGATGGCCGCCTGCTGGACTTCAGTGGACTTGCCGATCAGGTTGGCGAACTCGGTGAGCAGTTCGAGGGGCAGATTGTCTACGGCATGGTAGCCCAGGTCTTCAAAGGCACGCAGCGCTGAGGCCTTGCCCGCGCCGGAGATTCCGGTGACGATGACCAACTCTTTTTCGGGCTTGGATTGGTTGGCGGCGGGGCGCGGCTGAGGTGCCGTTTTGCGGGGCGTCATGAGGTCCATCGTACAACGAACGCATGGGGGAAGGTGTTGCCCCTATAGTGGTTGGCTGGATCAAGGGGAAAATGGGGCGCGTTTGGCCCCAGTGAACACGGTGGGTGGAGAGTCCTGCTTTCCCACCCATTCGCGATGAAACTGCGAATGGATGGGGCACCCGGGATTGTTGAAGGTATTGAATGCTGTCAGGCGCCGCGCGCGAGGGCCCAGCGGCCGAGGCCGGCGAGCTGGGTGGCGCGGGCCGGTTCCAAAGCGAAAGAGAAGAGGTGCCCCTGGCCGAGCAGGCAGCCCATGCGGCACATGGCGTCCAGTTGCTCAGGGGTTTCAATGCCCTGGGCGATGACCTGCATGCCGAGGGTGTGGCCGAGGCGGATCATGGCCTCAAGCACCGCGGCCTGGCGGTCATTTCCAGTGGCGCCGGCGATGAGCTTGGGCGAGATTTTGACGACGTCGATGGGCAGGCGGGCGAGGTGATTGAGCGGCGCGAAGCGGGAGCCGAAGTTATCGACAGCGATTCTGACCTTGCACTGGGCCATGCGATCGAGGATGCCTGCGGCGGCATCAGGATTGCGATTCAGGGTTCCCTCAGTGATCTCAAAGAGCAGGCGGGAGGGGTCGACGGCGTTGGCGGCGAGGGCCTTCTTGAGCTGGCCGACCATTTCAGGATGATAGAACTGGCGTTCAGACAGGTTGAGAGTGAGGTCAAGATCGGATGCGTCGTTCGACCAGTTGAGCAACTGGCGGCAAACGGTGTCCATGGTTTCACGGCCGAGCGTGATGGAGAGGCCGGTATCTTCGGCGACGCCGAGCAGCTCAAGGAAGCTGTCGACGGAGCCGTCTGGGCGGCGGAGGCGGAGGAGCGATTCAAAGCCCTCAAGCTTGCCGCTGATGAGGTGATAGATGGGCTGGTACCAGACTTCGTACTGATGCCGTTCAAGCACGCGGCGGAGTTCCCGCTCGGGGTCCTGGGAGGACTTGCTGTGGGGCAGTGCGAGGTGCCGGTCAAAGACTTCGCTGACGCCGCCGCCGTTCATGCGGGCGCGGTTCAAGGCGAAATCCGCATCGCGGATGAGGATTGCGGCGGTAGAGTGCTCTGGACCGGCGATGGCCAGGCCCATGCTGACGCTGACGCGAACGAAGGTGCCGAAGATCTGGAGGGGCTGCTCCATGTGCTTGAAGATGCGGGTGGCGACGGCCTCAAGATCGTCGAGGTCGAGGATGTTTTCAACCAGGACGGCGAACTCGTCGCGGGCGAGGCGGGAGGCGGAATCTTCAGGTCGCAGGCATGCCTTGAGGCGGTCGGCGACGGCGGTGAGCAGGGCGTCTCCGGCGGCGGAGCCGAGGGCGTCGTTGATCTCGTTGAAGCGGTCGAGATCGATGAGCAGGACGCCGCAGTTCTGGTCGCGACGGCGGGTGCGGCGCTTGAGCGCGAGGGTGAGCCGGTCGAGAAAGAGCGCGCGGTTGGGCAAGCCGGTGAGCAGGTCAAAGAGGGCGTCCAACTGGATTTTTTCTTCGGCCTGCTTTCGGTCGGTGATGTCACGAAAGCTGAGCACATAGCCGACTTTTGCGGCATCTACGCGGAGCGGGCCGATGACGAGGGCGACGTCGATGAGGTCGCCGTCTTTGTTGATGCGGACGGTTTCAGTGTTGACGCGGCCTCGGATGTCGACTTCTTTTTCGAGCATTGCGAGTTCGTGGTGGCGGGTCTCGGGGACGATCAACTCACGGAGGCTTCCGCCACTGACTTCTTCAGCGGTATAGCCGAACATCTGGGTGAAAGCGGGGTTGGTGTAGAGGACGTGGCTGCCGTGGACGATGACCACGGCCTCAGGAATGCTGGCCAGAACGTCTTCCATGAGGCGCGACTTGGGCGCCTTGATGCGGCCGCTGGCGTGGGCAACGATGACGGCTTCCCGGAGTTCGGGATTGAGGATGCTGTAGGTGCCTTCAACGGAGAGCAGGCGGCCGCCGCGGGTGGGCATGGTGGCGTGGAAGGGGCTTCCGGCGCGGGAACCGATGAGCTGGGTCTGCGGCTCCGCGGTGCCGGGGAACAGTCCCCAGAGGATGTCTTCAACGGGGCGGTGGACCCAGTCCACATCCATGAGGCCGAGGGTTTGGCGGGCTTCCATATTGGCGTAGACGATTCTGCCGGCGCGCTCAAGGAAGACGAGGACGGGCAGAGCATCGAGAACTTCCTGCTGCTGTGCGGAGTCTGCGTTCTCAGGTAGGTTTAGACTGGCCGGTTCACAGGGCTCATCGGCTTCGTCAGACATTGTCTGGCGTTCGAGAGGAGCGATCGCGGCTTTCCAAATGGGTATTGCCATAACTGGAATCGTATGCCGAGGGCGGGCGGGCTTCCATCCCCTAAACCGGGTATTCGGGCGTACAAAAGTGCGCAGTTTTGCGCACACTGTTGCATAAAGTTTTTGGCTTGGCGGCACGCGGGGACGGGGCGATTGTGCGGTTGGACGGAGGGACGGAACCGGGCGCCAAGCCTGGGCCAGGGAAATTGGATTATCAGGCTTATAAATCAGCGACTTAAGCAGCAAGGGCGCGAAGGAATCCGCGCCCATTGGAGCGCACCGCGAGCGGTGCAGGCAGGAAGCCTGGGGCGGCTAGGAAACCTCCACCAGTTCCATCTGGCCGTCGCGGCGGCGATGGAGGACGAACATCTCCCCGGCGGGGTTGTGGAAGATGAGCAGATCGCGGTCGCGGAACTCGGTGTCTTTGACAGCTTCTTCGATGGTCATGGGCTTGTGGGAGATGGCTTCGCCGCTTTTGAGGATGTGGGGCTCGACGACGGTGGCCTTGTTGGGGAACGAGTGAACGGCGATGGAGGCGCGGGCTTTGGAGCGGGTGGACTTCCCTGCCCCTTCGGCGGCGGGCTGGGCTGTTCGGGCCTTGGGGCGGGCGACGGGAGGAGCTGTGAGCACCTTCTCTTCTTTGGGAAGGCGTTTGCTCTCGAGTCGTTTGTCGCGGTAGCGGCGGGCCTGGTTGAGGGCGTGGTCGATGGCCGTTTTAAGGGCGGCATCGAGGGCGTCAGCCTTGCCGGTTGCGGCGAAGGTCTGGGTGCGGACCTGGACGGTGACTTCGACGATCTGGATGTGCCTTTGCGCGCCGAAGGTGACGCTGGCGCGGGCCGTTTTGCCCAGGATGCGGGCGATGCGTTCCATTCCCTCTTCAGCCTGCGTGCGCAGAGCCTTGGAGATCTTGACTTGCCTGGCGGTGAACTCCACTTCCATGGACAGCCTCCGCTTCTTGTTTTTCCAGCACGGCGAACGGCTGGAGTGTTTGGGCCCGATCGACCGCAAAGTTGCTGCGGCGATGTTGAGTGGTGCCATTGCCTGGCCTCGAATGCCGGATGAGGTGACCGGCTTTCAGATTCGAGGTCAAGACAGGTCAGTATATGCCTGCGAAGGGGAAGGGCGAAAGCGAGGGGGAGGGCCGATTTATGATCGTAGGCGGAGAATTGGAATCCCGATGGCGACGATGGGCAAGACAAATCCGAAGGTGGATGCATTTATTGCTGAGGCGAAGAAGTGGCAGGAAGAGTTCAAGAAGTTGCGGGCGATATTGCTTGAGAGCGAGTTGACCGAAGAGTTCAAGTGGGGTGGGCCCTGTTACACGTTCAACGGCAAGAACGTGGTGATTATGAATGGGCTCAAGGAGTCTTGCGCGTTCGCGTTCTTCAAAGGCTCATTGCTGAAGGATGTGCACGGTGTTTTGACTGCTCCGGGGAAGCATACTCAGGCTACGCGGTGGATCAAGTTCATGTCGGTGAGGGAGATTGCGGGGATGAAGTCGATCTTGAAGGCTTATGTTGGCGAGGCTGTCGAGATAGAGAAAGCCGGGTTGAAGGTGGATTTCGAGAAGAATCGGAAGGTGAAGGTTCCGGAGGAGTTGCAGGGGATGCTGGATGAGTTACCGGATTTCGAGGCGGCATTTCACGCTTTGACGCCGGGACGGCAGAGGGCTTACATCTTTCATTTCTCCGCGCCGAAACAATCGAAGACGCGGGCGGGCAGGGTGGAGAAACTCAGGCAGAAGATTATGGATGGGAAGGGGCTGCTGGACTAGCGGGTTGCCTGGAGGCTTGGTTTTGAGGGCGAGCTGGGAGGTTCTCATGCGGGGTTCTCCGGGAAGGGTTTGACCTTCTCCCTTTGGTCGTGCGCCGCGAGGGTTGAATTGCATGCAAGAACCGGGAAGGTATTCCGGGCGGTCGGCAAGGCGATGAATATTGGTCTATCCGGTTGTATTCATTTGGGATCGGGGTGCGCGTCGGTGGACGGCCGAGGGGGATCGATCTCGGCGGGGGCTTGACACGAGAGAGCCGAGCGCAGGTTTTGTGGCTTCCTATTCTCGGCGATGAGATCACGGTAGGATGGGGCGCAGCCAACCGGAATCTCTGCGGTGACTCTTGATGTTATTGCACCGGACATTGAGGAGTATGATTCCGTTAACAGAAGTGGAGGCCATCCGTGCCCCGGAGAAAATGGCTGGTTTACCTCACGAGTCTTGCGGTGTTGTGCGCAATCCTCGCAGGGTGCGGAGGAGGAAGCGTGGGTGCCGGTGGGACCACCCCTCCACCCTCCCCCAGCTTCACGGTTTCACTGTCGCCTGCCAGTCTGACGGTGGCACAGGGTCAGTCTCAAAAGACAGAGGTTTCAGTCGCCGCACAAAATGGTTTCACGGGGACTGTCTCGGTGACGGTCACGGGTCTGCCGAGCGGGGTAACGGCACTGCCGGCTACACTCTCCGTGACTCCGGGTACGCCTGAATCGCTGAGCCTGGCGGCGTCCAGTTCCGCGACTCTGACCCAAGCATCCGTGAGTGTTAATGGAGCCGCTCCGGGGCTGAGTGCCGCCGCGACCCTGAGCCTGACTGTTCAGGGAGCGCCCGTCCGTTTCCCGTATCAAGCGGTTGGGGGATTCCTAAGCTCCGGCTTTTTCGACACGAAACGACAGCTTCTGTTTGCCACTAACTCGGAACTGAACGAACTGGACGTCATCTCGCCGACAGACCTGTCAGTGAAGGCACGAGTCCCACTGCCTTCTCCCTCGGGTATTGATCAGATGCCTGACGGGAATACTCTTGTGGTCGGGACGAATGCTCAAGAGGTATTTACGGTGAATGAGGACACCTATGCGGTGACGCGGTATCCGGCACCCTTGGTGACCCCAGAAACCGGTCCTGGTTTACCTATATGGGAAACGTTCTATCTCAACCCGCTTGCGATGGCGAACGGCAAAGTGCTCCTGATCGATCAGCCATTCAACTACACCGGGGGCTACCTTGTGTACGATAACCCCGGGATGACTGCGGTATGGAACTCGAACGCCAATACCTTTACCTTCTGCGCCTTCGGTTCCAATGATCCGAGCTGTCTTGGAGGAGGAGTCTCCGCCCGTAGTGCTGACGGCAAGTGGGCATGTATTGGTTCTTCTCTCTACAGTTCAGATAGCGGCAGCTTTACGTCCGCACCGATTGCGAGCGTGAACCCGCCCGGCGGAATTCTCGACTGCGCGCTCAATTCCGATGGTTCGAAGATTGCCCTTGTCTCCCCGAACCTGGTGACTTTTGTTGACCGCTCGTTCAATGTTCTTGGTACCGTAGCGATTTCCGGCACGAATATCTTTGCCCCCGGCCTTCCTGGCCCTGCCACCTCGGGGCTTGGCGGGGCGCAATTCAGCCCGGATGGGAGTCAGCTCTTTCTTTATTATTGGCAAGTTGACAACCCTGGCGCCTTCTCGTCGGACGGAGTGACCCTGGTCGAGGCAATCGATGCAAATGGCATGGTTCCCCTCGGATACTACGAGGCGGCATTGCCCAAGTTGACCTCGTCGAATAACCTCAGCTTCCTCGGGGTTGACAACAACGGACAGGTTTATTTCGGAAACGGAGGCGGCGTTGCCGCAGTCAACACCACATTGCCGCCTATTGCGATTCCGGCAGGAGAGACTCTTCCCAGTCCTCTGTGCCCGAGTCCGAGCACGACCTCCTTCCCCCTCAATTCGTCCTTTGAGGTTCCGCTCGCACAGGGTGGGGTCACAACTGGCACGGGAGTTTATCTGGGTGGAAGCCTTGCAACCCTTTCGACTGACACGACGGGCGCCGAATCCATGATTGAGATTCCCGCATCGTCAACGCCGGGACCTGTCGGCATGGAGTGCGTTGACCCAAGCGGATATGTGACCTTGATACCATCCGCGATTTCCTATGGGGTTCTGCCAGTGGCATCGAGCGCAACTTTGCTGCCGACATCAGGGAGTCCCACGATTGATCTGTACGGGTTCGGCTTTTATGACGCAAGTCAAACCCTGCCAGCGGTAGCGATCGGCGGAGCGACAGCGACGGTCGTAGGCCCGAACCCAGGTGTTTTCCCGGCTGAAGCGGGAAGCCTGCAGGACGTGCAAGTGCAGGCCCCTTCAGGGTCCGCAGGCCAATCCGCATCGATCTCCGTTACCAGTTCCATCGGTACCGGGACACTGGCAAACGCAGTGACCTACCTGTCGGGAACGACCATTGTTCCCGCTTCCGGCATTGTGCAGCTTCTGTTCGATAGCCACCGCAATTTGCTTTACGCATTGAAGGCGAATGAGGTGGACGTGCTGAACCCTGACACGCTGCAATGGCAGAGGCCGTTGCAACTGCCGTCGTCGGTCACATCCCTCGGCTTTTCATGGATTGCACTGAGCCCTGACGCGACCAAGATGGTGATTGCCGCTAGCGGCGAGAATGTGATTGTGCTCAATCCCGACGAACCCGCACAGGCGGTGTTGGTGCACAACCCCTATGGATATTCCGATATAGTCGCGATCACGCAATCCAATATCGCGTTACTCGGCGGCAACCCCGACGCAGCGCTCGACCTGACCTCATTCAGTTTGACGCCCGAGAACTCCTCATCCAGCTTTTTGGTCAAGGCATCGGCGGATGGGAGCCATCTTTACAATTTCTCGGGAAACGCGGAACCATTTGTTAACTGTGCCATTGACCCCACCACGTTCACACAACAGTGCGACTCACTAGGAGAGGTCCCGCTGGGTGACCTGGCAGTTTCACCGGATGGCAGTCAGTTCGCGGTCGCTTTACAGTCGAGTAATCTCGTCGTCTTCTTTGATTCCACCGTGCATTTTTCGAACACCACTGTGAATCCAGACCTGAGCCCTCCGACGGCTGAAGAGGTGGTCGGCGCCACGTATAGCCCGCAAGGGAAGGTGCTGATGGTCGGGCTTGCCAACTCGATCGAGTTCTGGGATTCCGCCCAGGGAACGTTGCGCGGCCGGCTGATGACTCCTGAGGCATTAGAGGTGGTCGCTCCCCATTTGAATTTGTGGGCGCCGATGATGGCACTTGATCCTGCTGGGCAGACTATTTACGCGGTTTCGGCTTCAGGGATATCTGTGCTGAAGTTGCCGACACCGCTCGATCAAATGGCGGCAACGCAATGGCCGTTGGCGGTGCCTGGCGGTAAACGGGGTGCGTTTCAGGGAACGCTGGCGGAGCGCTTTGCGGCAATGAAGGCGCAGAGTGGTAAAGGCACGGCGGCGCGTCCTTAGGGGAGTTCAGCAAGATGTCTCGGAATCCCCACGGTGGCTCAACAGGCCGCAGCAAAGAGATCTGGTTGGAGAGCGTGCCCCGAAACACCTTTGCAGGGTCTTTGGAGGCTGCGGAAAAACTCGCATCTTGACGATTCCGCCTCTATTTTGCTTTTGCAGGGGCTCAAGAGGCTGCGGAAAAAGGCGAGTTTGTCGTGTGAAATGCCCGAAAGGCATACCTCAAGGGCTGAAGAGGCTGCGGAAAAAGGGCATCAAGAAGGTTGACCGCAACCAGGAGCTTTAGCAGGGGCTGAAGCCCATCGTTGATTCAATTGGCTTTGTCGGCCCGACTGAAGTCGTGCCCTTGTTACAAAGCCGTCGAAATCGGGCGTGGGACCAGTTTTTCCGCAGCCTGTGAAGCCCGATTCATTCTATTGGTTTTGCACCGGGGATGAATCCCCGGCCTACCGCCCGAACGAGTTTTTCCGCAGCCTGTAAAACCCACCTCTGTTTTCATTGGCTTTATCGGCATGACTGAATTCATGCCTTGAAAAGAAACCCGGCTTGAACCGGGAGGTCCACACTGCTGCCGGCCAGGAGGCCAGCGGTACAGTTTCATTCCCCCGTGGGTCGGCAACGCCGGTGGAGGGGTGTTACGAAACGCACCGATCAGAGCGGTTTTCGGGAAGTTGAAGCAGCAGGCGCCAAGAGCTTATCCGCAAATAGCCTGATCCGATAGAGCTGCTCCTCTGAGCACCTGAATTGAAGGTATCTGCGCCCCGAGAAAGGCGGCGTGGGCTATTATTCTGCGGCCGCTGTGGGGCGCTTCTCTGGCTGCATTGAATGAACAAAGCCGGTTGAGAGTCTTGCTTCCCGACCGTTCCGCTATGAGACTTCGGAAGGACGGGGCACTTGGCAATGGCCTATCGACGGCTACCCCAGCAGCGAGTCGACGAACGCTTCAGGGTCGAATTCGAGCAGGTCGCCCATCTTTTCGCCTACGCCTACGAAGCGTACAGGCAGGTTCATCTCCTGCGCAATGGCGACGGCGATGCCGCCCTTGGCGGTGCCATCGAGCTTGGTGAGGACGATGCCGGTGACTCCGGCGGCCTGGGTGAAGAGGCGCGCCTGCTGGAGGCCGTTCTGGCCGGTGGTCGCGTCCATCACCAGCAGCACTTCATGGGGCGCGCCGGGGACGAGTTTGGCGGCGGTGCGGCGCATTTTTTCCAGCTCGTCCATGAGGCCGGTCTTGGTGTGGAGGCGGCCGGCGGTGTCGACGATTAGCTCGGCGATGTTGTGGGCCTTGGCCGAGGAGGCCGCGTCGTAGAGCACGGCGGCCGGATCGCCGCCCTGCCGGGTCTTGATCATCTGCACGCCGGAGCGCGAGGCCCAGACCTCCAACTGCTCAATGGCGGCGGCGCGAAACGTATCCGCGGCGCAAAGCAGGACGGTCTTGTCGCGCTCGCGATACCAGGCGGCGAGCTTGCCGCTGGTGGTGGTTTTGCCGGTTCCGTTGACGCCGACGAGGAACGTGACGCGCGGGCCCTGGGCGGGGGATGGGGCCGCTGGAAGCTGGCTGAGCGGAGCCTCGAGAATGGCGCGCAGCTCTTGCTTGAGCAGGTCACGCAGCTCTTCGCCCCCCTCGATTGCCTGGCGGCGCGCACGGTCGCGCAAGGCATCGAGAATGCGGCTGGTGGTCTGGACGCCCAGGTCGCTGGTGAGCAGCACCGATTCCAGGTCTTCGAGGGCTCCTTCGTCCACGGTGCGGGTAAGCGCGACGAGGCCCTCGATTTTGGAGGACAGCGACTCGCGGGTGCGCGAGACGGCCTGCTTCATCCGGTCGAACAGGCCGGGCCTGGGAGCGTCCCGATCAGGCACGTCTTGCGGGTTGTCTTTTTTGCCGCCAAAGAACTTCATCGTATGTGGGTTCCAGACTTGAGTTTAAAGCAGGAAGGCAGTGGTTAGTGGTTGGTGGTAAGTGGCGCGAAGGCAATGATCGGGCCAACTCGGCCCCCTATTCCCTGTTCCCTGCTTTTAACCCGCCCGCTCGACCTGGTAATAGAACGGGGCACCCTCAGTTTTGGCCAGCGTGCGGACGGTGCGCAAGAACGCCCGTGCCGCATAAGACAGCGTGGCCTGGCGGCGATGAACCAGCCGCAGCACCCGCCGCATCTCCAACTCGTCGACGGGGATGCGCACCAGTTCTCCAATTTCGAGTTCGCGCGCAACCGTCAGGTGTGGAACCAGGGCGACTCCGTTTCCCATAGCAACAAATCGCTTGATTGCTTCGATCGTGGGTAGCTCAATGGCCATGTTCAGCGGCGTGCGGTAGCGCTGGAACGTCTCAATGACCTTTTGCCGCAGCGGCGAGGCAACATTGTGGGCCACAAACAGTTCCTCGCCCAGGTCGCTGATGGAGACCCGCTCCGCCTTGGCGAGCGGATGGCGCGGGCTGACGATGAACGCGAGGCTGTCGGCATAGACGGCGATGGTGCGGAACTGAACGGGGTCCGGCTTGAACGAGATCATGCCCATTTCGAACGTGCGCAGATTCAGCTCTTCCGGAATGCGGCTGGCCAGCATGCGGTGCACAGTCACGCTGACATGGGGGAACTGCCGCCGAAAACGGTCAATGGCGGGGAGCAGATACATGCAGGTGTATTCATTGGCCGCCAGTTGCAGCCGGCCTCGCTCAAGGCTTTTGAGTTCGTCGAGCGCGCTGGTGGCTTCGCGGCGCAGGGCAAGCAGGCGCAGCGCATAGTCGCGCAGCAACACGCCGGCAGCGGTGAGCGATCCGTCCCGTGCCGCGCGGTCAAAGAGCTGCTCGCCGACGGCCGCTTCAAGCTTGCGGATCACTTGGCTCACGGCCGGCTGCGTGCGGTGCAAGCGCACGGCGGCGCGGGAGAAGCTGCGCTCCTCGGCAACGGCCAGAAAGGTTTCGAGTTGGTTGAGTTCCATGGCAATGGAGAGTAGACAGTGAAGCGTTCACTCGTTCGCTTCTTCACTACTTCACTACTTCACTTTACTATAAGCAATACTAATCGCTTCCCCAAAAAGAATAACTTTGCCTTATACGGGTGTCGTACGAGACACTCTCTTAGTTGGCAAGCGAATGCTTCTGATGGCAGGTGCACAAATGATCTCGAATCACCTCAACTTTTTCGACACCACACTCCGCGACGGCGAGCAGTCTCCGGGCTGCAGCATGACCACGCAGGAAAAGCTGACCATGGCCCATGCGCTCGAGGATCTGGGCGTGGACATCATCGAGGCCGGTTTTGCCATGGCCTCGGAGGGCGACTTCGCTGCCATCTCCACGATTACCCAGGCAATCCGCAAGCCGAAGATCGCGTCTCTGGCTCGGGCGAAAAAAGAAGACATCGAAATGGCGGCGCGGGCCATCCAGTTTGCCGACCGGCCGCGGATTCACGTCTTTCTCGCATCGAGCGACCTGCACCTGGAGTACAAGCTCAAGATCAGCCGTGCGGAGGCTCTGGACCTCACGGCCGAGTCTGTCCGCCTGGCTCGCTCGCTGGTGGACGATGTCGAATTTTCGCCGGAAGACGCGACGCGCTCGGACCGCGACTTTCTGGTGGAGATGGTGCGCGTGGCTGTCGAGGCAGGCGCCACGACCATCAATATGCCGGACACGGTTGGCTACTCGACGCCCGAGGAATACGGCCGCATGTTTGCCGAGGTTCGCGAGCGCATTCCGGCCGTTGACGAGCAGGGCATCATCCTGTCTTCGCACTGCCACGACGACCTTGGCCTGGCCGTGGCCAACTCGCTGGCCGCGGTGCAGAATGGCGCGCGGCAGGTGGAGTGCACGATCAACGGCATTGGCGAACGTGCAGGCAACGCGGCGTTAGAGGAGATTGCCGCGGCGCTCTATGTGCGCGGCGATCGCTACGGAATCTCGACCAACATCAAGCTCGATAATCTCTACCCGACCAGCCAGGTGCTTGGGCAGATCATCACCTTCAAGCCGTCGCCCAACAAGGCCATCGTGGGTGACAACGCGTTTGCGCATGAGAGCGGCATTCACCAGCACGGCATGCTGGCCAATCCGCTTTGCTACGAGATTATGACACCGGCGCTGGTGGGCGTTGCGAAGACGCATCTGGTTCTGGGCAAGCACTCGGGGCGCGCGGCGCTGCGGCACCGCCTGGAGCAACTGGGATTCACGCTGACTCGCGAAGAGTTGCAGCAGACTTACTACCGCTTTGTGGCCCTTGCGGACCGGAAGAAAAACATCTACGACCAGGATTTGGTTGGGATTCTGCCTGATCAGATCCGCGACAATCGGCGGGTGCCGGTGGCGGAACTGGACTAATCGCTTTGTATCAGGGCACGGCTTCAGTCGTGCCGAATACGCGATCACATTTAACGGGGCTTTAGCCCCTGAGGGGAAACAACGAATGCACCTCAAACTTCTAGTCACTCCCGGCGATGGCATCGGCCCCGAAGTCACGAGCGAGGCAGTTGCAGTGCTGCAGGAAGTGATGCAGCTGAGCGGGAACACACTAAGCATCGACCAGCGCCTCATAGGCGGCATAGCGATCAAGCAGTTCGGTACCCCACTGCCCGAAGAAACACTCGATGCAGCGCTCAGTTCTGACGCCGTGCTGCTAGGCGCAGTCGGCGGCAACGAGTTCAATTCCCTTCCCCCGGACAAGCGCCCCGAGGCTGGCCTGCTGGGTCTGCGCTCGGCTCTCGGCGGTTTCGCCAATTTGCGCCCCGCCTTCGCCTTGAAGGAACTCGCTGTCAACTCCCCGCTGCGTCCGGAGATCATTGATGGCGCAGATATTCTCTTTGTGCGGGAGTTGCTGGGCGGACTCTACTTCGGCCAGCCGCGCGAGTGGAACAAGACCACCGGCGAGGCATGGAACACCATGCGCTACACAAAGGCCGAAGTGGTTCGCGTGGCGCGGGTGGCATTTGACCTGGCGCGCAAACGCCGCAAGAAGCTGACCAGCGTGGACAAGGCTAACGTGCTTGAAGTTTCGCAACTATGGCGCGCGACAGTGATTGAAGTCTCGGCCGACTATCCGGACGTGGCGCTCGAACACCAGTATGTGGACGCGATGGCCATGCACCTGATGAACCAGCCGCGCAACTACGACGTGGTGCTGACGGAGAATTTGTTCGGCGACATTCTCTCTGACGAATCTGGCGTCATCACCGGCTCGCTGGGCATGTTGCCTTCAGCCACCATTGGCGGCAAGGTGAATTTGTATGAGCCGATCCATGGCTCCGCGCCCGACATCGCCGGCAAGGGCCTCGCCAATCCGTTCGGCGCAATCCTCACCGGCGCGCTGATCCTGCGCCACTCCGGCGGCCTTGAAGCCGAAGCCGCGGCCATTGAAGCCAGTGTTCGCAAGGTGCTGGAGCAAGGCTTCCGCACACCGGATCTCGCGCGCAACAATCCGCAGGGATTCACTGTTCTCAACACCACCGAGATGGGTGCCAAGGTTCGCGAAACGGTAAAGCAGCTTTTAGCTGTTAGCTGCTAGCTGCTAGCTTTTAGCTTTTGATGGGTGCCAGTTAGTAGCCCGATGACCGTTCTAAGAGGACGCTTGAACTCAACATCATCAATTCGGAAGATGGCACTCACTCTGGCAGTTTGTTGTGCTCCCTTGATTGGCCTCACTCAGGCTGGACAAGCGAAGGCGGATCAAAGTGCACGTTGGGTTCTCAGATACAACGAAGCCCTCCTTGCCGCCCAGCAGCATGCAGGGAGCAAAAGAGATATCAGAAATGATCCAAGATTCCTTGCGCTCCTGAAGGCATCGTTCAGAGATCAACCAGATATTTGGAAGTTTGTCACGCAACCCTGGCAAATATCGTCAAGCGGAGTAACGCTAATTGGTGAGCGATACGCTGTCATGACTGGATGCCCAAGGCACGAATGTGGTTCTCAGAATTGGCTTCTCTGGATTGACGCCCAATCGGACTCGTCCGATGTGTTTTACGCGAGTCTGGCGTGTATAGGGAATGACCAAAACGACGAGGGCGCAAAATACAGCTTGGGGATAGTTGGCGGCGAGCCACACCGCAAGACCATCAGTTTGGCTACGTTACCAAAGGGATTCTGGAAAACTTTGCAAGAGTGGTTTTCAGATACCTCCCCTTTCGACGACGGTTTTTTTGCCGGCTATGATAAGCGGCGAATTGTGGCTGCCTCCTTCGACGGGCCGAACCACACGAGCATTCCGTTACCAGCAGGCTCCCTTCGACGCTTTAATCTTTCAGATTCTTCCTCAAACTGAGTATTGAGCACGAATTGGCATAGGAGAACATGTGAGCGCATCACCAAAAACATTATTCGAAAAAGTCTGGCAGCAGCACGTTGTGGTTGAGCCGCAGGGCGAGCCCACGATCCTTTACATCGACCTGCAACTGCTGCATGAAGTGACTTCGCCGCAAGCTTTTGAAGGCCTTCGTCTCGCAGGCAGACAAGTGCGCCGCCCCGATCGCTCCATTGCCACGGTCGATCACAACGTTCCTACCACGCTTGCCGGCCGCCTGAATATCGTTGACCAGATCGCGGCCACGCAGATCGCTACACTGCGCAAGAACTGCGCGGACTTCGGCGTTGAGCTGTACGACGTTGACTCGCGCGACCAGGGCATCGTTCACGTCATCGGTCCCGAGCTCGGGATTACCAAACCGGGCATGACCATTGTTTGCGGCGATTCGCACACCTCAACCCATGGAGCTTTTGGAGCCTTGGCTTTTGGCATCGGCACCAGCGAAGTGGAACATGTGCTTGCCACGCAGACGCTGCCTCAATCCAAGCCGACAACATTCCGCATCGCGGTCGAGGGCAAGTTGCCCATTGGCGTTACAGCGAAGGACATCATCCTCGCCATCATCGGGCAGATCGGCACTGATGGCGCAACCGGCTGTGTAATTGAGTACGCAGGCTCGGCCATTCGCGCGCTTTCCATGGAAGGCCGCATGACCGTCTGCAACATGAGCATCGAGGCCGGGGCGCGCGCGGGCATGATCGCTCCGGATGAGACGACGTTCGCATATCTCAAGGGCCGCCGCTTCTCGCCGAAGGGCGCCGAATGGGACCAGGCGGTGGAAGAGTGGAGCAAGCTACCGACCGAGGAAGGCGCGCCATTCGATCGCGAACTCACAATCGATGCTGCCACGCTGGCTCCCTATGTCAGCTGGGGCACCAGTCCCGGCATGGTCGCGCCGGTCACGGCTTCAGTGCCGGACCCGGCTGCTACCGGCAACGAGCTTGACCGCAAGTCTTTCGAGCGCGCGCTTGAGTATATGGACCTGAAGGCCGGAACGCCGCTTGAAGAAGTGAAGATCGACCGCGTATTCATTGGTTCCTGCACCAACGGCCGGCTTGAAGACCTGCGCGCCGCGGCACGCATCGCCGCTGGATACAAGGTCTCAAGTCACGTGGGCGCGATGGTGGTTCCCGGCTCGCAGGCTGTGAAGGCGGCCGCTGAGGCCGAGGGACTGGACAAGATATTCATTGAAGCCGGCTTCGATTGGCGCGAGCCCGGCTGCTCCATGTGCCTGGGCATGAACCCGGACATTCTGGAGCCAGGCGAGCGCTGCGCTTCGACGAGCAATCGCAACTTTGAAGGCCGCCAGGGCCGCGGAGGACGCACACATCTGGTGAGCCCTGAGATGGCCGCCGCTGCTGCAATCGCTGGACACTTCGTCGATATCCGCACCTGGAAAGTGAATGAAGAGGTGACTGCCTAATGGAACCGTTCAAGACCCTAACATCGATTGCCGCGCCTCTCGACCGCACCAACGTCGACACCGATCAGATTATTCCCAAGCAGTTCTTGAAGCGCATTGAGCGCACCGGCTACGGCGAGTTTCTGTTCTTCGACTGGCGCCGCACCGCGGACGGCGATCCCAATCCTGAATTCGAACTCAACGACCCGCGCTACAAAGGTGCTCAAATACTGATTGCCGGCAAGAACTTCGCATGTGGGTCTAGCCGCGAACACGCCGCATGGGCGTTGAGCGATTACGGCTTCCGGGCGGTGATCGCACCCACATTCGCAGACATCTTTTTCTCGAACGCCGGCAAGAATGGAATTGTGCTTGTTCGTCTAAGTGAAGAAGATGTTGCCAAGTTACTGGACAATGCCAAGACGATTCCCGACTATCAACTCACTGTTTCGCTTGAAGCGCAGACGGTGACCGACGCGCATGGCTTTCACGCTACGTTTGAAGTCGATCCCTTCCGCAAGTTCTGCCTGATTGAAGGGCTCGACGACATTGGATTGACCCTGCGCCACGAGCAAGCGCTTGACACCTACGAAGCGAAGCATGACGAAGCGAACTGGCTCAAAGCCAAGTAGCACAATCACAAGGACAAAATGACCATCGAAGGCAAGCGTCAAAGCATCCCGTTAACTGAAGGCCCAAGTCGCGCCGCAGCGCGCTCCTATCTGCGCGGTGCAGGTTTTGCGAAAGACGATCTGCATAAGCCGATCATCGGCATCGCGAACACCTGGACAGAAATTGGCACCTGCAACGTGCACCTGAGAGAAGTGGCCGCGGCATTGAAGCAGGGTATTCGTGAAGCCGGTGGCACTCCCATGGAGTTCAACACCATCACCATTCACGATGGCATCACCATGGGCACGCAGGGAATGAAGGCTTCGCTTGTTAGTCGGGAAGTTATAGCCGACTCGATTGAGTTAGTAGCTCGCGGTAACCTGTTTGATGGCCTGGTTGGCATTGGCGGCTGCGACAAGAACATGCCCGGGATCATCCTGGCTCTCTGTCGGCTTGATATTCCCGGCATGATGCTTTACGGCGGGTCGATCGCGCCGGGCAAGCTGAGCGGCCCGAACGGCGAATTGATCGACATCACGATTCAGAATGTATTTGAGGGAATCGGCTCTCATGCCGCCGGAAAGATCGATGATGCGGCACTGGAGGCTCTGGAGGCGAGCGCCTGTCCCGGCGCGGGCGCATGCGGGGGCCAGTTCACGGCAAACACCATGGCGATGAGCGGCGAAATTCTCGGCATCTCGCCCATCTATCTGAGCGGTGTTCCCGCCACCAGCCCGGACAAGCCCGCGGCTACACGCGAAGCAGGCCGTATCCTCATGGATGCGGTCCGCGCCAACCGCCGCCCTTCGCAAATCATTACGCGCAAGGCACTGGAAAACGCCATCGCAAGCGTGGCCGCTTCGGGCGGTTCCACCAACGCAGTGCTGCATCTGATCGCCATCGCGCGCGAACTCGGCATTCCGCTCAACGTCGATGACTTCGACGAGATTTCAAAGCGTACGCCCTTTATCTGCGACCTTACGCCGGCGGGGAAATACGTCGCGTCTGATTATCAGGCTGCGGGCGGTTCGAGACTGCTGGCCAAGCGACTGATCGACGCTGGGCACGCCGATGGATCGACGCTGACGATCAGCGGCAAGACGCTTGCGGAAGAGGCTGCACTGGCGGAGGAGACTCCGGGCCAGCTTGTGATCCACACATTTGAAAACCCCATCAAGCCTACTGGCGGGCTGGTCATTCTCAAGGGCAACCTGGCGCCGGAAGGCTCGGTAATGAAGATTGCTGCCGCCAACCGCTACGACCATCGCGGACCGGCACGAGTCTTCGAATGCGAAGAAGACTGTTTTGCAGCGGTACAGTCTGGACAGATCAAGCCCGGCGATGTTTTGGTCATTCGCTATGAGGGCCCCAAGGGCGGCCCGGGCATGCGAGAAATGCTGCAGGTCACAGCCGCGGTTTCATCGAACGCTGAACTGAGCGCGCACGTAGCTCTTCTTACCGACGGCCGTTTTTCCGGCGCAACCCGCGGCTTTACAGCCGGGCACGTTGCCCCCGAGGCGTTCGTTGGCGGACCCATCGCTGCTGTCCGCGAAGGCGACATCATCCATTTCGACATTCCAAACCGCAAGCTGACTCTCGAAGTCAGCGATGAAGAAATCGCCGCGCGGCTCAAAGGTTTCACGCCACCCGCGCTTCGCTGGCCGAAGGGTGTGTTCCGCAAATATGTTGACCGCGTAACTTCGGCGTCGGAAGGCGCAACCACTTAGTAAAAGCAGGAGAGCCTTCTGATCTCTGAAACCTGATCTCTGACCTCTCTAAAGGAGTCACACATGGAAACCAACGCGAACGCTCACCTCACCACACCCACCCGCTTGACCGGCGCAGAGATTGTCTGGGCCACGCTGGTAGGCGAGGGCGTGGAGACCGTCTTCGGCTATCCCGGCGGAGCTATTCTGCCGGTCTACGATGCGCTGCGCAAGTTTCCCATTCATCATGTTCTGGTGCGCCACGAGCAAGGCGCTTCGCACATGGCTGACGGGTACGCGCGCGCGTCTGGAAAAGTGGGGGTTGCCATGGCAACCAGCGGACCGGGCGCGACGAACCTCATCACAGGTATCGCGACCGCGATGCTGGATTCGATTCCGATGGTGTGCATCACGGGCAACGTGTCCAGCAAGGTTCTGGGGACCGACGCGTTTCAGGAAGTCGATATCACTGGCATAACTCTGCCGGTAACTAAACATAACTTCCTGGTCAACCGCACCGAAGACATTGCCGCAGCCATTCGCAGCGCTTTCCAAATCGCAGTGTCGGGCCGGCCGGGTCCGGTGCTGGTCGATATCACCAAGGACGCGCAGCAGGGCACGGCTATCTTTAACTTTGAAGCCGCCAAGCCACGCGCCTATCGGCCGCACCCAATGTTGAGCGTGGAAGACTCAGGCCTGGCGCAGGCGGCCGAGCTGATCCGCAATGCCAAGCGACCGGTGATTCTTGCGGGGCACGGCGTGTCCGAATCCGGCGCAATGGAGCAGGTGCGCACTCTCGCTGAGCGTGCGCAGATTCCAGTTGCGCTTACGCTGCTTGGCCTGGGCTCGTTCCCTGCTTCGCACCCGCTGAACCTGGGCATGATGGGCATGCATGGCGAGTCGTGGGTGAACAACGCGATTCAGGAAGCGGACCTGCTGATCGCATGCGGCATGCGCTTTGACGACCGCGTTACAGGGTCCACGTCCACCTATGCGCTCAAGGCGAAGAAGATTCACATCGAAGTGGATCCAGCGGAGATCAACAAGAACATCAAGGTCGATGTCGCACTGGTGGGCGATCTGCGCGAAGTGCTTGAACAATTGCTGCCGCGCGTGTCCGGTCGTGACGGCTCCGCGTGGATCAAGACGATTGAGAGCAGCAAGGGTGCATCCGCAGTGCGCGATATCAAGAATCTGCCTGATTCCGGACACCTCTACGCGGCGCACGTGATCCACGATATCTGGCGTATCACAGGCGGCAACGCAATTGTTGTGACCGACGTGGGCCAGCACCAGATGTGGGAGGCGCAGTACTTCCATCACGAACATCCGCGCTCGCTGGTCACTTCAGGCGGCCTTGGGACAATGGGATTCGCGCTGCCTGCGGCCATTGGCGCGAAGTTCGCCTGTCCTGATAAGGAAGTCTGGGTTGTGGCCGGCGACGGCGGCTTCCAGATGACGGCGGCTGAGTTGTCGACCATTGTGCAGGAAAAGATCAAGATCAACATCGCCATCATTAACAATGGGTTTCTCGGAATGGTGCGCCAGTGGCAACAGTTTTTCTATGACAGCAACTACGAGTCGACGCCGCTGATCAGCCCCGACTTTGTGAAGCTCGCCGATGCACACGGAATTCGCGGTTTGGCAGTGCACACTCGCGCTGAGGTTGCGCCTGCTGTGGCCGAGGCTCGTTCTGCACCCGGCACATTCCTGCTGAACTTCATGGTGGAAAAGGAAGAGTCGGTGTATCCGATGATTCCGGCGGGTTCCGCACTCCACGAAATGATTCTTCGTCCCGGCAAAGATCCGCTGCTGGAAACGCCGGAAGACGAATAAGAACAGGGGTCAGAGATCAGGGATCAAGATCCCCGTGCCTCATCAAGGAGATTCAACCATGTCGCATTCGTTTCGGGACCTGACCGTCTGGCAAAGATCTATGCAGTTGACGGTTGCGATCTACCGACTCACCAAGGCGTTTCCGCGTGAAGAGATCTATGGACTCAGCAGCCAGATCAGACGTGCGGACGTCTCGCTGCCAAGCAACATCGCTGAAGGGCATGGAAGGCTCAATAGAGGTGAATACCGGCAATTTCTGGGTGTTGCAAGGGCCTCGAATTTCGAACTGCAAACACAAATTGAAATCGCCCGCGCGATTGGAATAGGCGACCCGAAACTACTCAGTGAGGCAGAGGGATTGTCCCACGAAGTAGGAAAGATGCTCTACGCAATCCTGGATTCGACAAAGAAGCCCCGGACCTCCGCAAATGATTTCTGACCTCTGATCCCTATTCACTCGAAAGGCATTTATGCTGCACACATTTGTTGCTTACGTTGAAGACTTACCGGGCGTGCTGACACGCGTCGCATCGTTGTTTCGCCGGCTCAACATCAACATCAACTCGCTGACCGTGGGCCGCAGCGAGCGCCTTGGCCTTTCGCGCCTCACGCTGGTTTGCGAGGCATCCGCCGAGGCAGGCAATCGCATTCGCGCCAGCCTTTTCAAGCTTGAGAATGTTGTGGATGTGGACGACATTGCCAAGGACCCGGCCGTGACGCGGGAACTGGCGCTGATCAAGGTGGCGGCTTCGCCGGCGAACCGCTCGCAACTCTTCGACCTGGTGGAAGTCTTCCGCGCGCGCATTGTCGATCTGACGTCCGAATCATTAATGATCGAGATGACGGGCGTGGAAAGCAAGATCGAAGGGCTGATTGAAGTGCTGCGCGAAGACGAGGGCCGTATCCTGGAGATATGCCGAAGCGGTAAAATGACTATGCGCCGCGGACACCACACGAGCCGTGTTCTGAAGGCTATGGGCGCTGGGCCGGAGGAAGCCGCGGAGCCAGATGCCGGGGATGTGAACGCCCTGGAAGAGATTGTTCCCACCGAGCCGGAGTAGACGAGCCACGCGCTTCTGCACCGCCTGATTTTTGAACGAACACCAACCTGCGCAAGCAAAAGGAAAACCGAGAACACAATGGCAAAGACTTACTACGATCACGACGCCGACCTATCCCTCATCCAGGCCAAGAAAGTAGCCATCATCGGCTACGGCTCGCAGGGCCACGCACACGCCCTGAGCCTCAAGGACTCCGGCGTCCATGTTAAGGTCGGCCTCCCCACCACCTCCAAATCCCGCGCCAAGGCCAAGAAAGCCGGCCTTGAAGTGACCACCCCCGCCAAGGCCGCCAAGTGGGCGGACGTAGTGATGATTCTGACGCCTGATCAGACCCAGGCCAAGCTTTATCTCGAGGAGATTGGTCCCAACCTCAAGCCTGGCGCGCTGCTGCTGTTTGCTCACGGCTTCAACATTCATTTCAAGACAATTATCCCGGCCAAAAACATTGATGTGGGCCTGGCCGCACCCAAGGCTCCCGGCCATCGGGTGCGCGAGGTGTTTACAGAAGGCGGTGGCGTCCCCGGACTTATCGCCATTCATCAGGATGCGACCGGCACAGCGCACGCTTTGAATTTGAGCTACCTCAAGGGCATCGGCTGCACCCGCGCCGGAGTGCTTGAGACCACGTTCAAAGAAGAGACCGAGACGGATCTGTTCGGCGAGCAGGCTGTGCTTTGCGGCGGCGTGAGCGCGCTGATCAAGTGCGGCTTTGAAACACTGGTCGAGGCCGGTTATCAGCCGGAGAGTGCTTACTTTGAAGTGCTGCACGAGCTCAAGCTGATTGTGGATCTCATCTATCGCGGCGGCCTGGCATACATGCGCTACTCGATTTCCGATACCGCGGAATGGGGCGACTACGTGAGCGGTCCGCGCGTGATCAACGACGAGAGCCGCGCGGCCATGCGCGCTATTCTCACCGAGATCCAGAACGGCAAGTTCGCCAAGGCCTTCTTGAAGGACCAGAGCACCGGCCGCAAGAAGTTCGAAGCGTTCCGCAAGAAGGAAGCCAAGCACCCGATCGAAGTGATCGGCAAGACGCTGCGCGCGTCGATGCCGTTTCTTGATCCGGTGACGGTGGAAGAAGTGCGGAAGAGCCGGTAAGCGGCTTCTGACAAGCAGATTGCCCTGCCGGGACGACTTCCGGCAGGGCAATTTGTTTCTGCTTAGTTTTTTCGTTCTCATATCCGCAAGAAGATCTTTCGCCGGTACATCCAGTAGAGAATCCCCCAATAGATCAGCATCACCGCGATGCCCAGCATCAACGGCTCGAGGCTTTTGCCGAAAAACGCAAAGATGCCGTAGCCGAAGTGGATGTGCAGGCTGGTGGTGATGAAGTCTTCCCACAAATGGGCGATGAGGTAGGCGGCGATTGAGTTCATGCCAACGACGACCAGCGGGAAGGCCCACTTACGAAGACCTTTGACGTCGAGGACCCAGGAGAACGCGGCGAGGAACAGGAAGCATACGCCTCCGCTGAACAGGGTCCACGACGGGGTCCAGATGCGTTTTACGATTGGGCAGATACCGGCATAGTGCAGCACCGCGGCGACAGCGATGAGGACGATCCCAGTCAGCACAAAGCGGATGACCGGGATTTTGGGGGCGCTTGAGCGAAACCACTCGCCGGCACGCAGGCCAAGCAGCATGGTTCCGAGTGTGGGTATAAAGCTTAGCGTCAGGTATCCGCCGCCGTTGTAGACAAAGCGCGAGGCCCGCGGCAGCAGGTTGAGGAACCACACATCGAATGCCTGGCCGAGATTGCTGTTCTTGTTCCAGTGGGCGGCGAAACCGTGGAAGTTGTAAAGCCAGTTGGCAGGCACACCCACCGCGGCCCAGTTGAAGTCCGGCGCCGGCGCGGGGTAGAGCGCCCAGGCCAGCCAATAGCCGAAAAGAATAACGCCCAGCGCGGTCCACTGCCACCTGGGCCGGCAATGCGCCAGCAGAAAGGCAAACGTGAACCCGAGGCCGATCTGGGTGAGCGTGTCTTCAAATGTGAAGTAGGTCTGCGATGCGCCGGTGGAACGCAGGAAGAATCCCAGGAAGATCAGCACCAGACTTCGCCAGATGGTGTGAATGAGCTGTCGATTGAAGCTCTGGCCCTTCGCGGTCCGCGCAGCGATGGAATAGGGCAGCGCCACTCCGACAAGGAAGGTGAACCCTGGCTGAATGGTGTCATGCAGCCCCATTCCCGCCCACTCCACGTGTGTCTGGTTGAAGGCGAGGATGCGCCAGAACAGGCTGGCTGGGTATGCCTTGTAGACCTCGGCCCACTGCATCACTTCGCCCATCATGAGCAGCATCACCAGGCCGCGATAGGCGTCGACGGCCACATTGCGCGCGGGCGGCGCGGTTGTGCCTGTAGGCCCTGAAGTGTTTACCGGGGTGACGGCCATGGTTGCCGATGCCTGCATCGGAGCCTCCTTGGGATGATCGAATGCGCAATGCGGGTTTGAAGCGTGGGGAATGATGCCCACGAAAATTATGGCTACGGTAGCATACGCATGGGTAGAATCGCCAGCCGCAGAGGCACGGACTATCATGCTGTTCCGGCTGCTCGAATCCATGCGTGAAGGCCAGCCACCGGACATGGATGTTTACGATACAGTGGCCTGGTCCGCGCAGAGCCGTCGAGCCGCGCATCGGGGACCAACGGCTCTGCGCCGCAACCAATCGGCGTGCTTCAATGGCGCTTGGCCGGCATATCTCTGCCACCCTGGTGCAGAATCAGGGACGCAATCGCCCCGCTTGCATCGGGCACAAATTCAATCTGCGCATCCACCACCGATGTGAAGAACTGCGGATGCCCGTTCTTCAATCCTTCATACTCCACCGGAAATGCGGGCTGTCCAGTGCCCTGCGCCGTCAGCCCATCGGCGGCCACGGCAATGGTCAACGAGAAAGTCGGTGCAAGGTCATAGACGCCGACAAACTTCGCCAGCTCTTGCTTGGCAATTGGGACCACCTTGCGCTTGCCCGCCAGGGTCACCGGCTTGCCCAGCACCACGTCAAGCAGTTGACCGCCCATCTGATCCGGCGCTGCGCCGTTCACGTTGCTCAGCACCACTATGGCGATCTTCTTATCCGGCACATAGGCCAGGTGGGTGTTGAACCCCTCAATACCGCCGCCGTGGTCCACCACCGTGAGGCCATCCTTTTTCGTGATAAAAACGCCGAGCCCGTAATCGCCCTTGCCCGGCGTCGTCATCAGCTTCAGCGAATCGGCCGACAGAATCTTGCCGCCGAAGAGCCCTTGCTCCCACTTCAGCAAATCTCCCGTCGTCGAATAGATCGAACCCGCGGCCCACGGCACGGTCATGGACTCAGACCTCGCCAGCACCAGTCCATGCGGCCCGGGCATGTAGCCCTGCGCACGCTTCGCCAGGATGAGTTCATCCGTGTCCAGGCCTGTATCTTTCATGCCCAGCGGATCGAAGATGCGCTCCCGCAGCAGGTCTGCATATTTGTTCCCACTCACCTTTTCAATGACCGCGCCCAACACCTCAAAGTTCGAGTTGCTATAGGCGAACTTGCTGCCCGGCTCAAAGTCCAGCGGCCGGTCGCGGAAGAAGGCCAATTCCTCTTCGGTGGTGTGCGGACTCATCCGCCATACGCCGAAATCCTTCCCATCTGTAAAGCTGGGAATGCCCGAGGTGTGCCCCAGCAACTCCGCCAGCGTGATCTTCTCCCACGTCTTTGGCGAGTCAGGCAGATACTTGCTTACCGGATCACTGATATTGAGCTTGCCGTCCTGTTGCAACAGCAGCACCAGCGTCGCGGTGAACTGCTTGGTGAGCGAGCCGAGCCGGAACTTCACATCCGGCGCGTTGGGATTTCCCCACTCCAGATCGGCCATCCCGTAGCCCTTGTCCAGCAGCGCCTTGTCGTCTTCAACCACCAGCACGGCACCCATAAAGGCGTTCCCGGCCGTGTAGGATTGCGCAACCTGGTCCAGTCGCGCCTTGACCGCTGCTTCCTCTGTGCTTTGGGCCAGGCCCATCGCACATCCCAGCGCGCACACGCACGCCACTGCCACAGCAATAGAACGCCTCATCGAAGATCCTCCCGGCCCATCCGAGCCGTCGTTTTACATGAGTCCCGATTAAGACTACGCAGAGGCGGCTGGGTTTGTTTCATGTGCGGCGTCCCATCTCATCCCAGCAAGGCTACTTCTTGTCCAGCCGGAACGCCGTTGCCTGGAAATCGCCTTTGAAGCTGTCATCGAATTCGAGACCGTGGTTCATCCACCACGCCCCGCTTGCCATTGCCGGCGTGTCCGTTGCGACTTTGCCTTCAATCGACGTCAGCGCGTAGTCCGCCGCCGGGTCCAGCCCCTTCAACTTGAGCGTCGGAAAGCCATGCCCTTCCTGCGTGGAGTGAATGAAGGCGAAGACCACTGACTGCGTTTTGGTTGCGTTGACGGATTGCGTAGCGGAAAACTCGCTGCCGTTGCGCGGCGAGATCAGCCGGTAAAGCGCGCCCTGCACAATGGTCGGCTGCACCTGGTGGTAAGCCGCAATCAGGCGCTTGGCCAGCGCTGCTTCGTCCGGCGTCCACTTGGAAATGTTGGCTCCGATCCCCAGCGAACCCTGCATCGAACTCAGCATCCGATAGCTCAGCGACGTGCTGCGGCTGTTGAGCCAGTGCGGAGAATCGGTGACCCAGGCCATCATGATTTGTGGGGTATAGGCGTAGGTGAATCCATCCTGAATAGTCAGCCGGTCAAAGGGATCGGTATTGTCTGAGGGCCATACTTCGTCGGTGTAACGCAGAATGCCCAGGTCCACCCGGCCACCGCCGCCGGAGCAGCTTTCGATCTCGACATTGGGGTGCCGCTTGCGCAATTCGGCCAGGATTCCGTAGAGATTTTGGGTGAATGCGACGTAGACGCGCTTCTGCTCTGCGGGCGGCAATTGATCCCAGCCCGGCTCGCTCCAGTTGCGGTTGTAATCCCACTTGAAAAAGGCAATGTCGTTCTCGGTGAGCAGCTTGTCAAGGAAGCCGAGGACGTAGTCGCGCACCTCGGGGCGTGCGAGATTGAGGACGAGTTGATTGCGCGCCTCGGTCTCGGGACGTCCCGCGAAATGCAGTACCCAATCCGGGTGTGCGCGGAATAAATCCGAGTCGGGGTTGACCATCTCCGGCTCAACCCAGAGGCCAAAGCTCATGCCGAGTTGGTGGACTTTATCAATGAGCGGCTTGAGTCCGTTGGGAAACTTGTCCTTGTTTACATACCAATCGCCCAGGCCGGCGTGGTCGTCTTTGCGCTGGCCAAACCAACCGTCGTCCATCACAAAGCGGTCGACGCCGAGGGCAGCGGCCTTTTCCGCCAGCGCCTCCTGGCCGGCCTCGTCCACTTTGAATCCGGTTGCTTCCCAGGAGTTGTAGATGACCGGTCGTGGCTTGGGCAGTGGCTGTTTTGCCGTAGCTTGTGTACGCGGCAGAATATTTTCGAGCTCGAAGCGGTGCAGGAGTCGCGATGCGCCGCCGAGACCATCGGGCGCATAACCACCATAGAAGATCGGTGTCTCCAGTTTCTCGCCGGGCTTGAGCACGTAGCCAAAATCGAAAGGATTGAAGCCGCCCGTAACTCGCACTGCATCCAACTGGTCCTGCTCGACCGTGATGCGCCACGACCCGCTCCAGCCCAGAGCGCCAAACCAGACATCGCCGTGATCCTCGTCGGAGGCGCCGGCCTGAATTGCGAACCACGGATTTGCCTGGTGCCCGGTGGACCCGCGCCGACTCTCGATGACGCGCGCACCGTGCAGCACGGGCTCCTGGTTCAGATTCCACTCGCCCGCCCAGCGGCCGGTGAGGTAGTTGAGCGTGTAGTGGCCAGCGGGCAACGCCCACGCAGCCGCGGCGGCCTGCTCCACGGTCACCGGTTCTGCGCCGCGATTCTCAATGGTCGCGCTGCGCGCCAGAATTCCGCTCGATGGGTCCATGGCGTAGTGCAGGGTCACGAAAATTGGCCGCGAAATGTCCTTCAGCACCACGTCGAATCCGTGCGCCAGTTCCGTCTGGCTCTCGTAGTGCAGCACCAGGTCGCGGTTGCCGTCGGCAAAGGTCACCTTGAGGGCCGGCTCGTTGAACAAGCCCGCGCCCCAGCCCGCATATTCCTGCGGCGTATTTGTGTAACTGCCGTCAAACGAGGCCAGCTCCGGCATCGGCCTGGCCTGGGCAAAGCCATCGCGCGCCCCCAGCCGGCCGCCCCAGTAAAGCTGCTGCAACTCGCCTCGCTGATTGACGCCGAAGACATAGGTCGCGGTCCCGGCATCCATTCGGAAAATCTTCGTGCCCGGATCGAAGCGGACCATGGCCTGGGCGGGTGCGAAGGGGACGAGACTCAACAGTACCGCAGCAAATGTAAAGGCTTTCAACATAAGAGACTTCACTCCTCAAACGGCCAATCTTAACACCCGGCAGGCCAGTCTGTGTTCACGCCATGTGACGATCGTTAAACACCCCAGGATCACCACCAGCGGGTCAAGCGTGCGCATGTGGTATGGCTCGGGATGGCTGAAGTAGTAGACCATGGGAAACAAAAACAGCACCCCCGCAAACCGCACAGCCTCCCACGGCGCGCGCTTCCATGCCAGCCACAACCCGGCCACCGCCAGGATCGTCAGGCAGCTTTGGAATGGCGCGTTGAAGGGGTCCATCGGCTCCATCTGCAGATACTCGGGGCTGAAGCTCCAGTAGCCGGTCCACAGATATACCGCACGCCGCAGGCACATCTTCGCATACCAGCCGCGATGGGCCGCGATATATGCATGCGCCTCGGCAGCCTTCCAGTCCATGTAGGCAAGCTCGCCCATGCGGTTATAGGCGGCCAGTTCCGCGGCATCGTGCAGAGGGTGAACCTGGTCGCTGGTAAAACGCGTGTCGTATCCGTTGTTGCCCATCCACAGCTCGAGTCCCATCGAGTCGCGCATGGGAATGAAGCGATGGAAGTCGAGCTCTTCGCGAATGAGCCAGGGGGCGATGGTCGCGGCCAGCACCAGGGAGGCCACGAGCCCCGGCGCGAGCCAGCGCTTCCCTGCCCTCGCCAGCCGCCACGCAGCCAGCAGCAGCAGAAACGGAACCACCACCAGCACCGACGGCTCGCACAGGCCGGCAAACCCGGCCAGTAGCCCGAAGCCGGCCCACAGACCCAGGCTCGGCTCTACCTCTATTCTCTGCGCCAGGTAGAGCAGCCACAGCAGGCACAGCATCAGCAGGTGCGTGGACCAGGCCCAGGCCGCGGCAAAGTAGATGCCGTAGGGGAAAAACGTCCACGCCCACCCGGCCACCAGCCCCACACGCGGCCCAAAGCTGCGGCGGGCAATCAGGAAGACGGGGATGCAGGCGAGCGCGTTGGTCAGGCAGTCAAAGACGTGCACCGCAAAGATGGATCGCGCCGTATGTACGCCGAAGACCTCAAAGATTCCCGCCACCACCAGCGGATACACCGGCGGCATAATGGCCGAGGTCTGGTCCGACACAAACGGGCTGCCGAAGCCGCGCCCCGCAATGAGCGCCCTCGCCACATTCCCCTGCTCCCAGGCATGGATGTGGTCGGCATCCATCAGATCTTCAATGGTGTCGAAGGGGATGACGGCCACGCGCAGCGCGATGCCAATCAGCACCATCCATACCAGCACCGGCACGGCTCGCAGCTTGCGGAGCAGCCCGCCGCGCACAACCGCACTCAACTTGTCGCCTCAAATCTCACGATCACCATCATAGCGGTGTGAGCCACCCCAGAATTCGACGCTTTAAAGTCTTCTGTCGAGGCGGGAACCGGGACTCCCTGCGAAAGCCGTCATTTGCCTTCCAGTCGTAGAGACTTTCCAAACAGCTCACGACGCCAGCGGTCACTGGCTTCCCGGCTCATGGCATTTTCGCGCTCAGGCCAATCTTCGATTCTGCAATTCAACCGGCTGGGCGGTTACCGGTCTGGCGTGGGCCACCTCGGGTAATCCCGGGCTTTCCATGCGCAATTCATGCAGGTCGCCGAGGATGCTGGCAGCCCAGCGATAGATATTGTGGTCCATGACACGATGGCGCATGCGCTGCATCCTGGTGCGCCGGTCGGCGCGATTCATTTCGAGGCCCAGGTGGATGGCTTCGGCCACTCCATCAATGTCGTAGGGATTTACGATCAGGGCATCGAGCAACTCAGTGGCAGCGCCGGTAAACTTGCTCAGCACCAGTACGCCGTCTTCGTCATCCCTCGCCGCCACATACTCCTTGGCCACCAGGTTCATTCCGTCGTGAAGCGAGGTTACCAGGCACACGGCCGCGGCTCGGTACCACCGATCCACATCGGCATGGCTCAACTGGCTCTCGATGAGCACGATGGGCCTCCAGCGGGAAGTCTGGTAGCGCTGGTTGATGCGCTCCACCGTTTCTTCAACCTGGCGACGAAGATTGACATAGCTGGGGATGCGGGATCGGCTTGGCGCCGCAATCTGCACCATGGTCAGCCGTTCCAGGTACCAGGGGTGCTCTTCAAGCAAATGCTCGACCGCAATGAGCCGCTCTACGATTCCCTTCGTATAGTCCATGCGGTCCACGCCGACGATGAGTGTTTCGCAGCGCAGGCCGAACTCTTTGAGCAACTCGTTGGCCGAAGGACGCGGCGTCTTTCGGTCTGGCTTGCTGCCGTCAAGGGCCACACTCACCGGATAGGGGCGCACTGAGGTGGTGTGCCCGTCGCGCCGCGCTGTCATGTGTTCGCGGTCGGTGCGCGACTCGAGGACGCGGTCTACGGTGGACAGGAAGTTATTGCAGTGCAGCGGAATGTGAAATCCGATGAGGTCCGCGCCCAGCAGGCCTTCGAGCAGGCTCGCCTGCCACGGGCAGATGCCGAATGACTCAGGATTGGGCCAGGGAATATGCCAGAAGATGGCCACGCGCGCATCCGGCCGCGCCGCCTTGATGAGCCGCGGCACCAGTGCGAAGTGGTAGTCCTGGATAAAGACAATGGGGTTCTCGCTGTCCTTCATCTCCTCAAGCAATGCGTCCGCAAACTTCCGATTGACACGCTGGTAGCATTCCCAGTCTGAGGCGCGAAAGATGGGACGCGTGTGGGCGATATGGCAGAGCGGCCATAGCCCCTCGTTGGCAAAGCCGTCGTAGTAGCCTGTCTCCTCGTCGCTGGAAAGCCACACGCGGCGCAGCGTGTAACGGGGATCTTCAGGAGGGACGCGGAGGCGGTTGAATTCGTCCACATTGAGGGTGTCTTCGCTGCCGCTGCCGTGCGCCACCCACACGCCGTCGCAGGCTCGAAGCACCGGCTCAATGGCCGTGACCAGGCCGCTGGGGGGGACAATGCATACGGTCTCCGCCCCTTGAAGCACGTGCATATAGGGCTCGCGGTTCGAGAGCACAAAGATGCGGCAGGGGCCAAAACGTTCGCGTATATGGACGGCGAGCCGCTCGGCTGTCCATTGGTGTTCGCCGGCGTCGCGCAGGCGGGCTTCGGTTTCAGCGGAGGCACGCGCTTCAATCAGGCTGGCGGCCATCGACTCCACTTCGCGGGCCAGCGGCGTAAACAGACTCATCTCCTCCAGGCTCTCGTCCGCATGTTCGTCGGGCTGTCCCATGCGCAAGCGCCTGAGCCGGTCTGCCACACGCAGCATGGGGCGCATCAGGAACCAGCGGACCATGAGCAACGTCACGCAGGAAATGAGCAGAACAAATGCGGCGATCTGCCAAAGACTCTGCCACCATCCCCGCGAGCTCTCGGCGCTAATGTAGGCGGCATCTTCCAAGACGATGAGCGCGCCGGCGATTTGCCCATCGACATGGAGGGGAACGGCGTATTCCAGCCACTCATGATTCTCCAGATGACCAAAGGTGGATGAGTCGTCGCCCTGCTTGATTGCCTTGTCGAGGGGGCCATTCGGCAGCGCGCTGAAGAGTTCCACAGTCCCCGCCACGGTCACTTGTCCGCCCTGCGAGTCATAAACAGCCAGGCCCAGCGCTCCATTGCGCGAGCGCAATTGCGCAGCCTCCGCGACAATCTCTGCGGTCTGATCGGCGGCCGCAACCTTTTCCATCTCCGATTGAAGGCCTTTGCTCTGCCAGGCTGTTCTGCGCTCCAACTCCTGCCGCAGCGCGTGCTTGTGGGCCAGCACTTGAAAGTAGGTAGAGGCTATGGAGACCAGCGTGATTCCCACAACCAACGCGAGAATCAACCTCATGCGAAAGAATTGCATGGAACCCCTCCTGTTTGTGTTGTATACAAACTTCCCGCGAGTCACTGTTCAACTTGGAACAGCATCCCTTCCAAGGCGCACTTCTGCCGGCTTGCTTGTGGCTGGAGCGCCTGAATGGCCAAATGCCAAGTGGTTGCAAACATGGCGGGAATCGGAAAAACCGGCTATGGAATCGTGAAATTTGTGCACACTGCGCGTAATCCTTTCGTGGTTGCAGGGGCTTCGCACTGGCGGAACCCTGATTGAGCCCGGTACCTGACGGGTGACCCGCGGCAGCTTTGAAGGGTTCAGAAATGCCGGATCGGTTCGCTGCTGTTGGCTGCTGCCATGGGCGAATCTGCGAAGCCGCTTTCGCCGGGATGTTCGGCGTGGCTTTCGAGCGATCGGCTGACCAGGTCGCGGGAGCCGAGCCCAACGGCGAGAGCGAGCGTGAGGACGATGCCTCCGAAGAGTATTCCAAAGGCCAGCTCGACGACATGGCCGCCGATCTGGAGGTGATCGAGGGCCATGGCCGCGGTGAGCACAAGCATGAGCCACTTGACGCCGAGCGAAAGAAACCGCGCGTAGTGGAGTTGCGCATTGACTGCTCCGATGAGGACCGAGCGCGCCAGGAACCTCGCCGTGAGCGTTCCAGCGATGAGCAGCAAGGCGGCGCCAACGACGCGGGTGAGGAAAGGCAGAAGTGAGTTGGTGAATCTTGCGGCAGTATCGTAAGAGGCGTCGAAGGCCGAGACGCCGATGATGAGTCCGAGCACAACGCAGGCCCAGAAGGAGATCCGGGCGATGAGCGCAGTGGGAGAAACCGATGGCGACCAGCCCACGCTGCCGCGTCCCCGGGCAAGGTGCTCATCGAACCTGGTCGCTGTGAGTCCGCGTCGCAACAGCGCGGAAAGAAGCATCCCGATGAGGGTGAGAACCACAATGGCGACAACGAAAGCCAGGATGCCGGGCAGGATCGCGATGAGCAGCGAAAGGACCCTGTAAAGGGACTGGTGGAGCGCCTCGGACATCTGGGTCCAGATGGAGGTGTTGTCGGCATTCAGGGGCTGCGCGCCCTGGGACGTATCCAGCGCAAGCATGGTAGCAAGAACGTTTTGCATGGGACTCACTCCTTGAATCGACTCTCTCGTCTGCGAATTCGAGCGGGCTTGATGCGGGGTACCTCATGGATTGAACCTGTCGGGCCATCGCCAGCGCGAGACCAGGTAGGTTTTCTCTGTCTCGAATGCGGTGGCGACAGATTCGATATGAGATTCAGCACTGAGACCGGATGAGGTGATGTTGATGTGGCTGGCGACCCACCCGAGATAGAGCGGGATGAGCGCGCCGAGAAGGTGTCCGCGGTTGATGGTGCGAAGCCGGTATGCAAGCAGAAAGTCATAGACGATTCGTGCCCAGAGGCTATCGGGCATTCGAAATGCCGCGGATTCAGCGGCGGCGAGGCGCTTGAGCCCCAGCAGGGTGTAGGGCGGCAGAACCAGCGACCAGACTTCTTCGAGGTTGGTATGGGCCAGCCGAAAGGCTTGTAACATGGGAGCGATTTCAGCGGCTGCATCGGCCGATGGTTGGGGAATCTGGCTGGGGGGAAAATCGCCGGCGGGGGGCAGGGAACGAAAGCGCTGCCAGAATGCGGCCTTGGCTTCGATATCAGAGAACAGGGCCCCGGTGACGAGGGGGAGAATGACATTGAGGTCGGGTCCGGCGGACTGCGATTGGTTGCGCGGGCCCACGTCAAACTGGTCGACGGTAAACCGCGCCACCGCAGCCTCATTCAATGGCCAGAGAGGCGATTCACCCAGATTGTTCTGAGTGAATCGGTATGCGGTGCCGGCCATGCGTTCGGCCATGCGCGGCGAGAGACACAGGTCGACGGCCAGTGGAAACCGGATGCGTGAATCAAACAGCGCGCGAGTAAGCGGGTAGAGAATGGCGGAGTTGACCAGCCCAGCGTGTGGGGGCAGATCGTAGAAGGCGACAGCCAGATCGGTTTGGGTGGTAAGTATGCTGTCAGCGAGGCTCAAGAGTCCAGACGATCGCACTGTGCCTGCCCCCGGACCGAGCATCAGGATGGCCCGCGCATGGTATTTTTCCGCGAGTTGCGCGGCATTGACAAAATCATCGGCGGTGAGCGTCCATGAGGCGCTGGTTGCGGGGGCGGCGACGAATTGGAGGGACGGATGATAGCCCGAGGCAACAGCGTTTGAGAGCCCGTCCGGTGAAGCGACGATCAATTCCTCCGTGGGGAAACTGGAAGTCAGGTTATCGAGGACGCGCTCAAGCTGATCCGGTGAGATGCCGGCAAGCAGAACCAGAAGCCCGGCGGCGGGGCGTACGGACTGGGCGGTGCTTTCGGAAATGGGATTTGCTGTCGCCATAGTGGTTGAAGAGCCTGACGCTGAACCCAACTGAGACTTTAGATCGCATCGAAAGAACCAGCATTGGTGCGCCGTGGCTCCACTGCTTCCTTTAGATGCCGGAAAACCGGCCGCGGGCTATTCGGATCGGGATCGGCCTTGGGCGGGAGGCTGGATTTCAAGCCACAGGAAAGAATAGGGAGCGAGGGTGAGGACGTAGGGCGCCTGGGTGATGGCTGGAAAGGGAACATAACCGAGCATTTCAACGGGCAAGGCGCCGCTGTAACTGGCAAGGTCGAGCGCGACGGGTTGAGCGAAGCGGCTGAGGTTGGCGACGCAGAGAACGGTTTCATGCGAGCCGTCGCCGCGATCGAGGTCGCGCAGGTAGGCGAGTATTTTCAGATTCGCCGGAGACAGGAAACTGAGGCTTCCGCGTCCGAAGACCTGGAAGAGCTTCCGCAAGGCGATCATGTTGCGGGTCCAGTGCAGCAGGCTGGACTGATCGCTGAGCTGCGCCTCAACATTGATGGCCTGGTAGCCGTAGATGGGATCCATCACGATGGGCAGGTAGAGCCGCGCTGGATCGCACTTTGAGAAACCGGCGTTACGGTCCGAGTTCCACTGCATGGGGGTGCGAACGCCATTGCGGTCGCCAAGGTAGATGTTGTCGCCCATGCCGATTTCGTCGCCGTAGTAAAGAATGGGCGTGCCGGGAAAGCTGAGCAGAAGCGAATTCAACAACTCGATGCGGCGTCGGTTGTTGTCGACCAGTGGTGCGAGCCGGCGGCGAATGCCCACGTTCACGCGCATGCGGGGGTCGGTCGAGTAGGCGATGTACATGTAGTCGCGCTCATCGTCGGTAACCATTTCAAGCGTGAGTTCGTCGTGATTGCGAAGGAACAGACCCCATTGGCAGTTCTCAGGGATGGCCGGCGTCTGCGCCATGATGTCGGTGATCGGCAGCCGATCTTCCTGGCGAAGCGCCATATAGATGCGCGGCATCAGGGGGAAATGGAAGGCCATTTGGCACTCGTCGCCATCGCCGAAATAGGGCCGGACATCGGCGGGCCATTGGTTGGCTTCAGCCAGGATGAGACGGTTGGAATATTCCGCATCGATGGCGGCGCGTATTGTCTTGACGGCACGATGCGTCTCAGGCAGGTTCTCGCAGGAGGTGCCATCGCGCTCCACCAGGTACGGGATAGCGTCAATGCGCAATGCGTCGACCCCCATGTCGAGCCAGAAGCGCATGGCTTTGAGAACCTCTTCCATCACCACGGGATTATCGAAGTTGAGATCGGGCTGGTGAGAAAAGAAGCGATGCCAGTAGTACGCCTTGGCCACGTCGTCCCAGGTCCAGTTGGACTTCTCGGTGTCGGTGAAGATGATGCGGACGTTCTTGTAGAGCTGGTCGGTCCTGGACCAGACATACATTTCGCGTACCGGGGAACCGGGTGGTGCGAGGCGGGCTGCCTTGAACCAGGGATGCTGGTCGCTGGTATGGTTGATGACCAGCTCGATCATCACCTGCATGTTGCGCTGGTGCGCTGCGTCAAGAAACACCTTGAAATCGTTGATGGTCCCGTAAGACGCGTTGACATCGACATAGTTGGCTATGTCGTAGCCGTCATCGCGCAAAGGGGAAGGAAAGAACGGCAGGAGCCAGATGCAGGTGATGCCGAGGTTCTGAAGGTAATCGAGCCGCGAGATCAACCCTGGGAAGTCCCCGATGCCGTCTCCGTTTGAGTCCGCAAATGCCCGGACATGGAGTTCGTAGATAATCGCGTCTTTATACCAGAGGGGATCGGTTGCGCTGGCCGGCTTTTTCACTCTTTGCCACTCCGTAATGTTTGGACGCGAGTCGCCCGCAATTTGCTCACCATGCCGTGAACGTGCCCGGCTTCATGGCGAACCGAAGGTTCTTTAAAACGGCATCCTCGACGGGGAAGATGGAGGAGCCCGGGAAGGCTAGGCCGCACGCTCTTGGGTGAGTGGTCCTTGAGTAGTAGCAGCCGATGTAAGGTTTGAGCGCGTGCCATTCGCGGCCAACTCCGCCCTTCCCAACTCGCGCATGTCTTTTTGGAGTTGTGCAATGATTTCACGTGCCAGTTCGATGCGGCGATTCGTCTTCATCATGAAACCCTTCTTTGAGCGAGTTGATCTTCAGTTGCCTGCTGAATGCCTGTTCGACTCATCCAAGCTGCATTCCGCAGCTTCGGCAACCAGCCACTACGCGGAAAGGCACGAGATCCAATTCCTGGATTCGCGCGTGTGTTACCCCTCGTTCGACCTTGACGGTACGCTGTCGAACCCTCGTCCCTTGTCGGCAACGGTGCAAACGGCGAAATGGCTTGACTTCGAAAAACTAACAAGCGGAAGGTTTTGAGGTCTGTTCAACTATGCTCACGGCATTGCTCCCGGCACGGGAAAAGGACCGTCCATTCGCCGGCGAGGCGCTCGGTTCCGATGTCAAAATCATTGAGATGCGGGGCATGCTTAAAACGGCGGCGAATTCGCTTTTCTGAAGCCGGAACCACCTCGTCCCACTGCTACGGGCGGAAGTTCCTGAGGAGCACGGCGTCCACAGTTTCCGAACCGCGGGAAAGCACGATGCGGCCCTGACGAGACCACTGGAAGTTGAAGATGCGGCCTGAGGCAAAGTGCGTCAGCGGTACTGCCGGACCCCCATCGAGCGGCTGCTCATAAACGTTTCCCACTCCGTCGGGATAGTTGATGAAAGCTACCTCTCGACTATCTGGTGACCAGGCAAAAGGAGGAGGAGAGACAGTGCCGGGTAACTCAACTAACTTCGTTGGCGCGCCACCCGAAATCGGAATAACCGCCAGGCTCGGCGACTTATCGCTGCTTGATACAGTCGAGCAAGCTATCCACTTACCATCCGGAGACACTGAGGGGGAATCCGCTTGATAGTCAGTAAGTTGAATTGGCGCCCCCCCCTGGCTGGACACTTTCATGAGTACAGACCGGTCGCCCTGAATGCTGCCGTACACTACCCATTTGCCATCCGGGGTGATGGAGGGCGGAAAGTCTTGCTTCCCGCTCGTCAATTGCCTTGGGTTTTGACCGCTCATGTCCATACGCCAGATATTTGACCTATCGTTTTCAAGCCACCGCGTAATTGCGATGAAATCGCCGCCCGGCGAGACGGACAGTTGAGAGAATCCCAGGAGTGCGTTTTCGCCCAGCAGGCGCTGGTTGGCGCCGTCCGAATCCATCTCGCGGAACTCCCCGCGCAGGTCCGACTGTGATCCATAGATGATTTTTCCCTCCGGTGTCCAGGCCAACCCATCCACGCCATTCCGGGCTTGATTTTCGGCACTGAGCGTTTGCACTTCAGACTTGCTGCCTGGTGCGAGCACTTGAACGCTGCTCAAGAACAGGTTCTGCACAGCCAGCAAGGCCTTGCCATCGGCGCTGGCACGCACCGACACGTACTGGGAAAGGTCGTGCGTCACTTGCTGAATCTCGCCATCGCTTAGTGACACGGTGAAAATCTGCGGACGTAAGGCGCCTTTTATCTGCCCCACCACAACCAGGTTGCGCCCCGGCGGCAATGCTCCAAGGTCGTCGATGGAAGACCATGCGTCGCCCGGAACCGGTACGGCGGCCCCACCGTCAGCGGGCAAGAGCATCAGATGAGACTCCAAAGGGAAGACGAGGTATTTCCCGTCCGGAGTCCACGTAATTCGGTTGAAGTAAATTCCAGGCGCCCCGTAACTGGCCAGCGTCCTCTCTCCCGAGCCATCCACTCCGGCAGTCACAACGCTGTCCTCGCCATGGGTTGCCAGGGTGCTCCTGATGAAGGCCACATGCTTGCCATCCGGAGATATAGCCGGCTCGCCGGAGATGCTTTCCAGTATTTCGACGGGATTCCCGCCCAGGAATGGGACGCGGTAGAGCACTCCATTGGGGCTGAGTTCCGGTTTGCGAACAAAATACACGTAACTGCCGTCGGGAGAAAATGCGATGCCGGGACAGCGATCGCCGTTCAGGTCGTCGAACTGAAGCACGCGATCCGTGGCAAGCTGCTTGACCCATAGCGTCTGCCGGCCCGCGTTCTCGCGGACGTAGGCTATGAGCTTGCCGTCCGGGGAGATATCGGCGGACCGAATATCGCCGGTGGTGGTTGCATGCACCAGTTCAAGCTCCGGCCTGGGAGCCTTGCGGGCGATTGACGACACGGCCAGCCAATAAAGCAGAATTGAAGCCGGCGCCACAACCACCGCCGCCATCGCGATGCGGACTGCGAACCCGCGCCGAACCGGAAGTGCTGGGGTGGGTGGAACCTGCAAAGAGGGCGCATCCAGGGGGGGTGAATTCACGGCGGCGACGGGCTGAGGCGGCTGAAGCGGCTCTTTCGCCGGTTCTGGAGGATCATGGAACTCCACCACTCGGGCGATGAAGCGGTACCCGGCCCCGGTAACGGTCTCAATGTAGTTGGGTGTGGAGGTGTCGTCTCCGAGGTGGCTCCTGAGCTGCTTTACGGCAGTATTGATGCCGCTCATTACGTCTACGTTCTGGCCTTCTTTCCAGAGACATGCGGCGATCTGATCGCGAGTAACCAGTTCGCCGGGGCGGGTGACGAACAGAAGCAGCAGACGGAAGCGTGAGGGGGGAATCCGGAGCCGGATGCCGCGCCTGCGCAGTTCCACGCGCTCGGAATCGAGCTCGAAGGGTCCGAACTTGAAGGCTCTGCCTTTCATCTTGTGCAATCGGGAAGCGGGTGTCGAAAGGTTCTCGAACCGAGGGGATGGACATAAATATATCAGAATGAGCGGTATGGATGTTCAGATAGAATTCACTTTGAATTTAGCCTAAAACCATGGTCTTTTGCCTGGGGAATGGCGTAGTCTTCGCCAAAGTCAATCAATTCCCCCTGCGACGAAAGTTCCCAATTCCTTGAAGCGGAGCTCAGTAACCTGGATTCCCCATTTGCTTTGCATCGGGAGGTGGAAGGGGCCTTCCCGAGATTCACTTCCCCAACTGCCGAGGTTTTCCCTGGATGTCCGATTTGACTTGCTGGTTACACGGTCCACGCAGGATCGCCGCCCGCACGGCACTGTTTTCGACTATCCCCGGTACTGCATATTCGACCCCTCGTTCCACCAGGTGCGGCACTCCGTTTGCCTCTCATCCCCCGAGAGCGCAGTTGGAGCGGATTTATGAAAACGGAGACAACTCGATGCGCCAGCACGGTGCCTCACTCGTGAAAGTATTTACAACAGCCTTGTCCGCACTGATGTTTACCGGGCTTGCCGGTGTGCAGGTGGCCGGTGCTCAGGTTGCCGTTCCACCCAGCAGCAAGGCTCCGCTCAGCCTGGTCCTGGGCCAGCCCCGGAGCCTGCAGGTTGCCAAGGCCTATGGGATGGCCACCGATAGCCTGCCGATCATCGTTCCGCCGGGCCGCCACGGCGTGGAGCCGCACCTGATGCTTTCCTACAGCTCGGGCGCCGGCAACGGCGTAATGGGCATGGGATGGGATCTGAATATTGGTTACGTCGAGCAGGACGTCCGCAATGGCCTGCCCGCCGCCGTCCAGACGGATACATACAACTTCTCAATCGGCGGCCTGGGAGGCGAACTCTATAACACCGGGAGCGGAGTTTACCGCTCGCATACGGAGCTGTTGTACCGGACTTTTGAAAAAAGCGCCAATGGCGGTTGGACGATGCAGGACGGGCAGGGAAACCTGTATACGTTTGGCTCGACCACCGCCTCGCGCGTCGGCAGTGGCCTGTGGCTGTTGGACTCAGTGACGGACGGCTCCGGAAACAACATTACCTATAGCTATTTGAACGATGAGGGCGCCCTTTACCCGCAGACTATCTCCTATACGGGATACGGCAGCAACCCCGGCGCCAACCAGGTCACCCTCACGTATGGGGCGCGACCGGATGTGCATACCTCGTGGATTCATGGGGTAAGCGAGATCCATCGGCTACGGCTTACGGAGATCGACGCTTCAACCCTTGTCCCCACCAGGCAACTAGCCCGGGCGTACCAGATGTCGTACACGCAGACCGCGATCGGCGAGTCGGTGCTGAGCCAGATCAAGCTTGTCGGCGACGACAGCAAGTCCACCATCCCTTTGCGCACCATGACCTATAGCAACCACGCCGAGGGATGGGATCCGACCCAGAGTGCGGGCGGCTTCGATACTGATATCAGCTTTGACACCTTTGCAAACGGCTCCGACGCAGGAACGAAAATGATCGACGTCGATGGCGACGGCTGCGCCGACATTGTGTATGACGCGCAGATACAGGGTGGCAGTTTTTACTTGAACGGACTCCCTACAACAATCGCGCTGGGTGACTGCACTGGGAATTTCCAACGCCGAGTGGGCGAAAGCAATCTTTGGACCACAGCCTTCGACGCCCTTAAGGCCCCACCGCTTGTGACCCCCTTCTTGACGGGTACAAGCAATACCACCCAGGCCTCCGGCATCCAGTTGTTGGATGTGAATGGCGACGGCCGCCCTGACGTTGTGGTCGCCGATTTGTATAGCCGCCCTCAGGCAGTTTATTTGAATACCTTCACGCCCGGAAACGAATCGTCCATCGGCTGGACGCAGGCGACGAGCTGGACCATGCCTGTTTCGGAAACCAGCTTCGATGCTCAGGACGGGTTGGCGAATTGCAGCGGCGCCATATCGACTCTCTGGCCCTTTTCACTGTCGTTCCAAGGGACCGACAGCAGCGGCAACACTGTAGACGGCGCCCCGACCGGCGTCAATTTTATCGATGTCAACGGCGACGGCCTGCCGGACATCGTCTGGCTGGCGTATCAGTCCGGCAGTTCCGGGAACCAGTGCGTTGCCGCGGTCTATTTGAACACCGGTTCGGGTTGGGTAAAGAACGTCGCGCTTTCCCATCAGCTTGCCCTGGAGGCGCGTGCGGGCCTGTTCTTTGTGAACGACACCTGGCCGACCGGCTGGACATTGGTCGACATCAACGGCGACGGGCTGGCGGACCTTGTGTACATGGGCTCGAACGGCTCGCAGGAGGCATTGCTCTTCAATGGCAGTTCCTGGGCCAAGGACACAAATTACTCTGCCGCCTTGAAAGCCACCGGGCTCTCGTCGGTGGTAGTGTCCACCGGAGTCCCAACCGGCCTTCAATTCTTCGACTACAGCCATGACGGAATGGTGGACCTGATCTACTCCGTGCAGAATCAACCGGCCAAAGCCTTCCGCAACAACGGCGCCGGATTTACGGAAGACACGGCGATGGAAACGCAACTGACCTCGCTAACTCCCTTTCAAGGCACGCAGGGGAGCAATAATTCTGCGCAGACGGTTGCCCTGGCCGACATAAATGGCGACGGAATCGTCGATTTGATTCCCATTAGCAGCTCGGGGGTATCCACTTCGTTCTACCTTGGCGGCTGGTGCCCGCAGAACGCGTGCAGCACAGTGGACACCAACGGGAATGCCAATGGCTTGCTGCTTTCCGACGGCATGCTCGCCTATTGGGTTGGACCGCTGGGCGAGGAGGTATTGCTGGGCTATGGTCGCGCCCCCCGGGACCTGCAGTTGCCAAACTACGTAGCCACCTGGATGCTCCGTGCCGAGGCTCGGGACGACCAGCAGATTCCGTTCATTGAGGCATTCGGCTGGTCGTACTCCGGTGGAAAGTACGCCGACCGAATGTTTTTTGGTTACTCCAACGTCACTGAAACCGATGCGAATGGAAACACTCTTCTTTACACATACGACCAGAGCCAGCTTTTTGCCGGCCAGGAAGACAGCGAATGGGTGATCGACCCCTCAAACTACCTTCGCTATCAGAAATACAACACATGGACGGCGCTGACTGCCAACCAGGGAGCGCTGACATCGACGACGGAAACCTACACCGATCCGCAACCCGATGGCAGCACTGCAGGTTATGGCACGCTGGCCAATTACACCTACAACAGCTATCTGAACCAGACCCAGTTCTACAGGAATCCCAATACCAGCGCGGCAGGGCTCGATTCGACAATCGTCTATCAGTGGGCAAACAACCCTGCGACAGGTATATGGTCGCTGCCTTCGTCGGTAACGGAATACGCAGGCACAAGTACCAACCTGGCGTCGATGTTGAGCAACACCACCTTTATCTACGACAATCAGCCTTTCGGCCAGGCCACACGCGGACTGCTTACCTCGCAGCAGGAGGCGGTGCAGGTAACGCTGCCGCTGAAGTCGGTGGTCAGGACCAGCACCTATGACCAGTACGGAAATGTAGTTGCGGTCAAAGACCGGAACGGAAATACAACGTCGTTCACGTATGACTCGCAGACTTCGACCAATCGCATCAGCGCAACGGACCCGGATGGCAACACCATTGCGAGCACCTTCGATCCCCGGTTCGATTCCGTCCTGACCGATACCGATGCCAGCGGGAACCTCACTTCTTATCAATATGACGCCTTCGGCCGCGTGTCGAAGGTGACCAAGCCGGGCGATTCCGTGGCCAGTGGAACTACGAACTACACGTATTCTCCGATTACCGGGCTCTTCCCCACGGGCTTTTCAGTAACGCGCCGCGATTCCATGCCCAACGGGGCGCCGCTGGTTGGCATCACTCTCTACGACAGCTACGGCCAGGTTTACGAGAACATCCTGTACAACAACGGGAAGGCCATCCGGTCCGCGACACAGTGCGACATCGCGGGATTTCCGATGACGATTTCGCGGCCACACTACGACAACACACCCGCGACTTACACGACGCTGACCAGGGACCCGCTGCATCGAATTACGCAAATTCAGGATTCAGACGGACAGATCACGACGCGGAGTTATGCCGGCCTGCAAGTAACCGAGACCGATCCACGCGGCCTGACCACAGTGACTACAATGAACCCGTTCCAAATGGTAGCAGCAAAGGTGCTGCCGACCGACTCGGGTACGGCAACCACGCAATACGTCTACGATGCGATGCACCAACTTACCCAGGTGATTCGCGCCGACGGCTCGACGAGTACGATGACTTACGACCTGCTGGGCCGCAAAACCAGCATGACCGATCCCAATACCGGCAAGTTCACTTATCAATACGACAACGAAGGCCACATGACCGCCGTCACCGGGCCTGACAGCAAAACGATTCGCTATACCTATAAGCCATCGGGAAGCCTGTTATCGCGTATCTATCCTGACGGCACCACGCATACCATCACTTACGGAACCGCCGGGCAGACCAACGCGGTGGGCCGGATGGTATCGGTCACGGATGCGGTTGGCACTCTTCGGTTTGTTTACGATGCGCGGGGGCGCGCCATACAACGCCTGCGCTATGTTGCCGCCACCCAGAAGGCTTACACCACGGGATACGCCTATGACTCGGCCGATCACCTTACCAGGCTGACTTACCCCGATGGCTTTCAGGTCAATTACACCTATGACGCGCTGGGCAACGTGGCCAGCGTGAATGATGGCTCAGGGAAATTGATTGCCGGCGGGTTCAGTTACAGCGCGTCGGGCAGGCTGCTGGGCGTGGCGTATGGCAACAGCACGTCGTCCAACTACACCTATGACGCGCTCGACCGCATGGTAACTCTGCAAACCAAGCTGCCGGGGGGCGCGCTGGCGCAGAATCTGGGCTATAGCTATGACGCGGACTCGAATGTTTCCGCCATCAATGACAGCCTCTATACCGACACCCAGCAGTTCACTTATGACTCGATGAACCGACTTGTCTCGGCCACAGGCCAGGGATACGGCACTGAGAGCTACAGCTATGACGCGCTGGGCAACCTGCTGACCAAAGGATCGACCACATTCGTCATGGACGCTGTGCACCCTGAGCAGGCCGACTGTATGGTCGCGAACGTTCCCGGCGTGACCTCGTGCAGCCAGCTTCCCTCAATGACGGTGGGGATGCAATACGACGTGCACGGCAACATGACTCAGATGGGGAATTCGCAGTACGCGTATGACCCGGAGAACCGGCTGGTGACCGAGTCGACCGGCGGTTCCGTCATCGAGAGCAATGTCTACGATTTCTGGGGCGACCGGGTGGTGCAGAAGACTTCTGCCGAAACCCGGGTCTTCATCGACGGGATTTACGAAGAGGGCGCCACTGAAGCCGAGCGGCATGTGAGAACGCCGAATCTGCTGCTGGCCACTATCGTCACGCCGCTTGGGGAAACTGCGATCAAGACGCTTGTAACCAGGCACAGCATCAGCGTCCCATTGCACTACCTGGTGGCCGCTCCACCTGCCGGCAACTCCCGCCCGTTCCTGCTCGCCTCAACCGGCTTCTCGCTGCTGGTGCTGGTGCTTGGCGGCTGCTTCCGGGTCTCGCGTTCGGGCAGCAGGCTGCAGGTTCGCATGGGTGCGCCAAGGTTCTTCAAGCCTTTCCGCAGTCTCATCAATCTATTGCTGATTCTCTGCTTTATCGTGTCGGGCGGTCAGGAAGGCTCGGCCCAGATCAGGCCCGCGGAAGCGCTTGTGCCGCCAGCCGGAGCCATGCGAACCGTTACCGTCACAAAGACCGTGAAATCGCAACTGGCGCCCAGCGAAGTGCGCTACTACTATCACCTGAATCACCTGGGCGGCGTGAACATCGTCACCGACGATTCCGGCGCCATCGTAGCCCAGCGGCAGTACAAGCCTTACGGCGAAATGTATGAGAATCAAGGCTCAGTCGCGGTTTCCACACTGCCGTTCGCCTTTGACGGGGAGCGCCAGGATGGGGCGAGTTCCCTCTACTACTTCAACGCTCGCTTTTACAACCCGCTGCTGGGCAGGTTTCTCACCGCCGATACGGAGATTCACAACCCGACTGTCCCGCAGGCGCTCAATCGCTATACGTTTGCCGGCGGCAATCCCATTCGATACGTTGACCCGTCCGGCCACTCCTGGTGGGATTACCTGATAGCCGTTGCCATCATTATTGGCATTGTCGCCCTGGCCGCGGTTTCTGGTGGAGCGGGATTGGCGCTGATCGCCGCTGGCTGCTCAGTTGTCGGATTGGGCGTTGGCATAGCGATAGCCCAGGGCGAGGGATACAGCCCGGGCAGCGACACTTTCTGGCAGATCGCGCTCACCGGAGCCCTGATTGGCGCTGCGATTGGCGCGGGGGGCGGTGCTCTCATTACAGAGGGATCGGATGCTGCCGAGCTGGAAGCCGTGGCGGATGAAGAGGGTGCGGGCGAAGCGGAGGGTTCCACAGGACCGAAATCAGAAAAGCCGCCTCCGTCCACAGCCCGCTCGGTCTGCAACGATATGGTCAAGTCCATGGCCTTCGGCGCCCCACAGTCGGTGGTCCTTCATGAACTCCAGGGAGGGGGCACGGATGGGCTGCTTGACGCCACGATGATTGGGACTGGCGAGTCCGCGGCAAGCGGCGCAGTACTCGGCCGAGTCACATCCGCAGCGAATGAGGCGGTACTGGGCCGTGGCGTTGCCGGAACTGCCTTGACGGCTTTCGGCAAGAAACTGGCTCTGACGCTAGTGATCCAGGGAGTGTTGTGGACCTATGCCGGCCTGGAGCACCAGAGCCTTCCCGCTTACGTCGTTGGGCAAGTTCTTCAAGATGCGCCAATCGCAGCCAAGTCTGAGCGCCCGGCACTGACCTCATTGGGAGGCGATACTGGCGATTTCCTGAAAGACCATGTCGACTTTTAAAACAACGATCGAAACGAAACCGCCCTGTGTGGAACCACTTTAGCGCCACGTATCGGAAACAGTGACCAAATGCCGGATGAAAGAAAACTGACCATGCGAACCCAAATCTCTAATTGCCGAATCGCACTACGCAAGCCACGACGCCTCAGGACCCTGACCACCGCCGCGGGCCTGCTGACGTGCGCGGTTCTTTTTGTGGGTCAGCTCAGTGCGCGCGCTCAGCAAAGCATCAATGTGCCCAACGGCAGCGTGTCCGCCCTGGTCACCGCGATTCAGACGCTGAACGCAGGTGGGGGCGGCACCATCAACCTGGCAAGCGGCGGCACGTATTCGGTGACCGCGCCTTCCGACTGGTGGTATGGCCCGAACGCCTTTCCGGCCATCGCGAGCTTTGTCACGATCAACGGCAACGGGGCGACGATTTCTGTGGCCTCAGGCTCACCGAATTTCCGCTTCTTCTTTGTTTCGGGAGGGTTCAGCACACTGCCGGCCGGGAGTTTGGTTCTGAACAACCTGACGCTGACGGGCGGCCTCGCACTGGGCGGCAGCGGCGGTACGGGCTCAGGCCAGTTTTACAGCGCGGGCGGCGGCGGGGGCGGCGCGGGCATGGGCGGAGCCATTTACAACCAGGGCTATCTTCTGCTGAGCAATGTGAATCTGACGGGAAATCAGGCGGTGGGCGGCGCAGGCGGTGATGTGGACCCAAACTGCAACTGGGGTGGCGGCGGCGGCGGGCTGGGCGGCAACGGTGGCAACTGTGATGGGAGCCTGTTCGCCTCGGCCGGCGGTGGCGGAATGCAAAGCGGCGGGTCCACTGCCGGAAATGGCGGCAACTTCCTGGGATCCGAAGGCGGCAACGGCCCCAATGGCGGAACAAGTTCCTATGGCGGCGCGGGCGGCGGGTCAGCGGGATGCTGGGACGAGGGCGATGGTTTTTGCCTGGCGGCCGCAGGCAGCGGCGGTGGGGGATACGCTCCCTCGCAAATTGGCATTGTGCCCCAGTTCGTGCTGGACTCAAGTAGCCAGGTTTTCGATGGTGGCGCAGGCGGCATCGGTGGCGGCGCAGGCGGCTATACCAATCCAGACGAAACCTCGCAAAACCCCGTAAGCTGGTGGTCCTCGGGCGGTGCTTTTGGCGGCGGCGGCGAGGGTTCGGCATACGGCGCGGGCGGCGGGGGCGGCGTGGGCGGTGGCGGCGGCTCCGGCTCGGGCAGTTATGGCAATGAGCAGGGTGGCGCGGGCGGCTTTGGCGGCGGGGGCGGCGGGGGAAGCATTGGCACGGCCGGCAGCGTATTTGGCGGTGGGGCCGGTGGCGCTGGTTCCCCCGCCGGCGGCAGCGGCGGTAACGGCCTGGGCGGCGCAGTTTTCAACCAATTGGGCCAAGTCTACCTCTACTCGGTCACCTTCAGCGGCAACAAAGCCACGGGCGGCACCACCCCCAGCGATGCACCGGGGAACGGTATCGCGGGCAACGGCCTGGGCGGCGCAGTTGCCAACCTCGACGGAGAACTCTGGATGACAGACGTGACCGCCTCAGGCGACAGCACGCGGAACGGATATGGCAGCGCCGGACAAGGCTCAGAGGTGTACGTCACCTCCGATCCGGGCGGATTGACCTCGGCCACACAGACTCCCACGGCGACCCTGCACCTGGTTGGAACCTCGATTTCCTCCAGCGCCATAGCGCTGAACCAGGTCAGCGGCACGGTCACGGAGACGACAGACGTCCCTGTGGGCCAATCCACGGGTACCTTCACCGTCACCGTGCCCATTACACAGGCCGGCACAATCGGCCCGGCTCCTTATGTTGTTACCGGCGGGGCGCTCAGCCTGGACTTCAACCGGGTTTCTGGCGGCACCTGCGCACAGGGAGCCAGCCTCACCGTGGGACAAACCTGCACCGTCAGCTACACCTTCAATCCCACTGCGGTTGGCCTGCGTGAGGGCGCTGTTTCAGTGATCGGCAGCTCCCTTCAACTGATGGGGAACGTATTCGTGTCAGGCATCGGGCAGGGCACCCAGATCGCCTTCGATCCCGGCACACAATCCACCATCGCCGGCGACTGGGAGGATGGCGTGGGAGCAGCCGCAATCGATGGCTTCGGAAACATCTATGTAGCCGAGGTGTACGACGGCACCATCGAGGTCATTTCCAAGAATAACCAGTACGGCGGCTATTACCCGCCCTCCGTGCTCATCAGTGGCGTGGGCATACCCACCAGCGTTGCGGTCGACGGCTCCGGGGATATCTTCTATACCGACTGGCTTTACAGCGCGGTATACGAGTTGCCGTTCGACGGCTACAGCTACCAGAATACCGTCAGCCTGGGGCTTGACGTCGGCTGGTCCAGCCCGCAGTCGGTCGCGGTCGACGCACAGGGCAACGTATTTGTCACCGATCTCGACCAGAACGGCGTTTTCGAGCTGCCATGGACAAGTACCGGGTTCGGGCCGAGCGTCGCGCTGCCCTCCTACAACTTTGGCTACATGGCCAACCTGGCCGTGGATTCCGCCGACAACGTCTTTGTGACGGACAACGGCAACAGCCAGGTTGTGGAATATCCTTTCACCACGTCGGGGTACGGAACACCTGTTGTCATTCCCGTCAACACGCCCTCGTTGTGGGGAATCGCCACGGATGGAGTGGGCAATCTGTATCTCTCCGACAGCTCCACCGGCACGGTGATGAGCATGCTGGCGCAACCGGGCTGGCAGTTCGGCCCACCCACCACGGTCGCCACCGGCCTGAACGCTCCGCTGGGCATGGCACTTGACCCGAACGGCAACATTTTTGTGGCGCCGGGCGGCGGCACCAGCCTCGTCAAAATCGACCAGTTCGATCCACCCACCATCAACTTCGCCACCGCAACCGTCGTCGGCTCCGTGGACATAGCCGACGGGCCGCAAACAGTAAGCGTTCGGAACGTTGGCAACCAGCCACTGACATTCTCGACACCAGGAGCTGGCGCCAACCCGAGCTACCCGGCCAACTTTATTGCGAACACCGCCGACACCAACCTCTGCACTTCGGCGGGACCTGTTGCCGTGGGCGCGATCTGCGATATTTCAGTCAACTTTTCTCCGGCTGCGTCAGGAGGAATCAACGCCAGCGTGGTGCTGACCGATAACGCGCCGAATCCAACCAATGGAGTGCAAAGCATTCCGCTGTCCGGCACGGCGCTTGGAACGCAGACTATCTCCTTCAATCCGGCCACTCCAGTCAACTTTGGAGTCCCGCCGATCACACTTGCTGCAACTGGGGGAGCATCGGGGAATCCTGTGACCTTCACGTTAGTCTCCGGGCCAGCAACGTTGAGCGGAACCAACAACAGCGTTCTTACGGTAACTGCGGTCGGCACGATTGTGATTGCCGCTAACCAGGCCGGGAACGCGAGCTACCTGGCCGCGCCTCAGGTGACACAAAGCATCGTCGTGCAGACACCCCCACTCGCCGCGCTCACTTCTCCTTCACCGGGAAGCACGCTTGCCGGACCCAGCTTGACGTTCAGCTGGACTGCGGAATCTGGCTCGAACGGATACTTCCTGCACCTTGGGACGACTGGCGTGGGTTCGACGAATCTGCTCAACTCGGCGGAGTACTCGAGCACCACCACGTCTGTGGCGATCAACAATTTGCCGGTGAATGGGGGGAAGATTTATGTACGCCTGTTTACCGACTACTATGGAACGCACCTTTATCAGGACTACGTGCTGACGGCATCCGCACAGGCGGGGCTAACACTGCCAGGCACCAGCGGAACACTTGCCGGACCCACGGTGACGTTTGGCTGGTCGGCGGCTACGGGCAGTGTGAATGGGTACTTCCTGCATCTGGGAACCACCGCTGCGGGGTCAATGAACCTGTTGAACTCGGCGGAGTATCCGACTTCCACGACTTCGGTGACGGTGAACAATCTGCCGGTGAATGGAGAGACCATTTATGCGCGGCTCTACACCGATTACAACGGCACGCACCTTTATCAGGACTATACGTTTACGGCTTCGGCGCAGCCTGTGTTAGCGTTGTCTGCCACCAGCCTGTCCTTCGGCTCGGTGTTCATCGGCTCGTCAAGCACCTCGCAAACGGTGACCCTGACCAATACGGGATTCGCGGCGCTGTCAATCTCCAGCATCGCAGTAACCGGCGCGAATGCTTCGTCGTTCGTCTTCGCAAACAGCTGCGGGACGAGCCTTGCGGTGGGAGCGAACTGCACCATCCACGGATATTTCCACCCCACTGCCGCAGGCGCTCTCACTGCGGCTGTCACCATCACAGACAACGCATCAAATTCCCCGCAGAGCATCGCACTCAGGGGAACGGGATTCGCGAATGTTCTGTCGACCTCGGCACTGAGCTTTGGCAACGTGCCTTTCGGCCAAACTCCCACGCTGCCAGTGACCATCACCAACTCCACCTCGGCGAACCTGGTGGTTACCGCAATTGGCAACAGCGGCGCCAACCCTTCCGCCTTTACAACGACCAACAACTGCACCGGCAGTCCGATTCTTCCAAGCGGAACATGCACCATCCATGTGACGTTCGCGGCGCCCACCGTTGGCAGCTACGCGGCATGGTTGAGCGTTGCCATCTCGGGGTATCCCGCAGCTCAGGTGTCACTGAGCGGAACCGCCACGGGGGCCAGGGTTGCGTTTACCCCAGCGTCGCAATCCACAGTAGGCAGCGGATGGGGGTTCCCCGTCTGTACCGCGGTGGATGCGCAGGGAAATCTGTATGTTGCCGATCAACGTAGCACTTACGTGGAAGAGATACCGGCCGGCGGGGGCTCGCCGATCGAACTGGGCACTGGCCTGTCCAACCCGAATTGCGTGGCCGTGGATGGCTTGGGGAATGTCTATATCAGCGACCTCGGCAACGGTCGCGTGGTCGAGGTCCCGGTCGGTGGCGGTACGCAGATTGTGCTCACCACCGGGTTGACGCACCCGGAGGGAATTGGCGTGGACGGAAGCGGCAACGTGTACGTGGCCGACACCTTCGCTTCACGCGTCGACGAAATTCCGGCCGGCGGCGGGACTCCGGTTGCGCTGGGTAGCGGGTGGATAAATCCATCAGGGCTCGCTGTCGATGCGGCGGGAGATGTCTTCGTATCCGACGGCGCCGCGAACTCCGTAGTGGAACTGCCCGCGGGCGGCGGTTCGCCCATCACCATCATCGCTGCCGGGATATTGAATGACCCTTCGGGCCTGGCCCTGGATGCGGTTGGGAACCTCTATGTGTCCGACACACTGCATAGCCGGGTGATTGAAGTACTGGCCAGCGGCGGTGGTCAGATCACGGTGGCAAGCGCCGGTCTGAAGTATCCCTACCAGGCCTCGGTGGACTCCGCAGGCAACCTGTACATACCTGACGGCGGCGTTTACAGCATCTTCAAGGTCGGCACCGCGCATGCGCCCTCGCTGAGCTTTGCCACAACAAATGCAGGTTCGGCCAGCAGCGATAGTCCGCAGGTGGTGACAGCCTACAATTCAGGCAATGCATCCCTGGCTTTCACCGGCCTGAATGTGCCGGCAAATTTCTCGCTGGTTACGGGCAGCGGTACGCCGCCAAATTGCAGCATAACCTCGACCGTGGCTGCGGGTGCATCCTGCGAGTTGCCCATCGGCTTCACACCGGAAACGTCCGGCATCCTCAGTGGTTCCGTGGTGCTGACAGACAATTCCTTGAGCGTGAGCAGCGCAACCCAATCCATCGCAGTGAGTGGAACCGGCGTGGGCGGACCATTGGCATCTTTCACTGCCACCAGCCTCTCATTTGGCTCAGTCAACTTAGGCGCAACCAGCAACTCACAGACCGTCACGTTGACGAACACCGGGACCATCCCTTTGCCGATTGCGAGCATCGCAGTAACCGGCACGAATGCTTCGTCGTTCGTCTTCGCAAACAGCTGCGGGACGAGCCTGGCCGTGGGCGCCAACTGCACCATTCACGGACACTTCGCACCCACCGCGATAGGCGCTCAGGCCGCAGCCATCACCATCACCGACAGCGCACCCGGCTCGCCGCAGACCATCGCTTTGAGCGGCACGGGACTCAAGGGTCCGGTGACGCTGTCGGCTTACAGCATTGCCTTCGGTTCGGCAACCACGGGCACCTGGAGCGCGTCGCAATCGGTGGTTTTGACCAACACCGGAACGGCGGCGCTCACCTTTACCAGCATCGCCGTGACCGGTACAAATGCTTCGCAGTTCGCCATGGCCAACAGTTGCGGGGCAACCCTCGCGGTCGGCGCCACATGCACCATCCACGGCCATTTCCAACCCACGATTGTGGGTGCAATCACAGCCAATGTCACCATCACGGACAGCGCCACAACGTCGCCGCAAACCATCGCGTTGACCGGCAAGGGCGTGGCTGCGGCAACGCCGGTAACGCTGTCGCCCGCAAGCCTGTCCTTCAGTAGTGTCACCGTTGGCACCATAAGCGGCTCACAGACCGTGACCATAACCAACACTGGCGCGGCGACGCTGACCATCACCAGCATTGCCGTAACCGGGACAAACGCGTCGCAATTCGTCTTTGCCAACTCCTGTGGCACAACGCTCGCAGTCGGCGCCGCCTGCACCGTCCACGGCCATTTCGCACCGACAGCCACCGGAGCCATGACCGCCGCCATCACCATTACCGATAGCGCCGCCGGCTCGCCACAAACTATCGCTCTCAGCGGGACGGGCGATTAAGGCAGCGAGGTCGCCCTTTCAGCCAATCGGCCGCGATTGGCTGAAGCCTTACGCCGGGAAGCATGCTTGGCCGAGCAGGGCGTCAGCGCCATTCGAGGTATCTCCCTCCAGAAGCCGGGGCCTTCGTCCGACGGCTCACCCATAGTTCGCGTCTGCCCGATCAGACCGCCAAGGTGGAGGACGCACGCTACAGGATCGGCTATCCTATCCTTGCACCCCCGGAGGTCGCCGGATGCTTTCCCCAGCCGTAACCCCGCCTGCCTGTCCTACCCCCGTGGAAACGATCGCGGAGGCCATCAATCGCATTGGGCCGCTGACTGGCTTGCCCTTTGAAGACCGCTTTTGGCTGGCGAAAAACGGCAATGAGCTGATCGCCAGCGCCGGCGATGTCTTGTTTGAAGAAGGTGCGCCCGCCGAGCAGATGATGCTCATCCTGAAGGGCGAAATCCACGTCCGCCGCCAGCAGGGCGGCCCGATGGGCCTGTTCATTGGCCGCACCGGCCAGATGACCGGCCTGCTGCCCTTCAGCCGCATGAAGGGTTACGGCGGCCAGGGCTTTGCCGTCACAGACTGCTGGGTACTGGCCGTACACAGGTCGAAGTTCGACGAGATGCTGCGCGCCATTCCCTCCATGGGGCAGCGAGTCGTCTCCACGCTGCTGGACCGGGTGCGCGAGGTGACGCGCATTGAGCAGCAGGCGGAAAAACTCAGCGCCCTGGGCAAGCTGGCCGGCAACCTGGCCCACGAACTGAACAACCCCGCTTCGGCCGCGCAGAGAGCCGCCGCTGGGCTGGTCAGTGAACTGCGCGCCAATCGCGCCAACCGCTTCAAACTGGTAAACCTTTGCCTGACCCACCATCAGGCCGAGCAGATTGAGGCATGGGAAGAGAAAGTCTTCACCCGCAAACCCCGTGCCGCCGATCAGCAGGCCGGCCCCCTGATCGTCCGTGAAGAGGCTCTGCGCGACTGGCTCGACAAACGCTCCTGCGAGGACTCCTGGGAGGTGGCCGCGCAACTGGCCGAGCAATCGGTCACCGTGGCCGACCTTGATGAGATCGCCGCGTTTCTGGGTCCGTCGGAGATTTGCGTGTCTCTCGGCTTTTTTGCCCGCTACCTTCGCTCGTCGCGCTCGGTTGAAACGCTGGTCAACTCTTCCGCGCGCATCTTTGCCCTCATCAGCGCCGTGAAAGCCTACGCCTACATGGACCGCGCGCCGATTCTCGACGTAAACGTGCCGGCCGGCCTGGACGCCACGCTGCAAATGCTTCAGTCGCGCATTGGCCGCGTGCGGGTGGTGCGCCACTACGCGCCCGACCTGCCCACCATCAGCGCCTACGGCGGCGAACTCAACCAGGTGTGGACCGCGCTGATCGAAAATGCGCTCGAGGCCCTGGCCGAAATGGGGGATGAGGAGGATCCAGGCGAGCTCCGCATCTCCGTCCGCCGGGAACCGGAGATGCTGCTGGTGGAGATTCAGGACTCCGGCCCCGGCATCCGCACCGAACTACAGGACCGCATCTTCGAGCCGTTTTTCACCACCAAGCCGCCCGGCCAGGGGCTGGGATTGGGCCTGGACAACGCCATGCGCATCGTCCGCAAGCACCGTGGCCACATCGGCGTCCGCTCCGAGCCGGGGAACACCTGCTTCCTGGTACGCCTGCCGCTCGATCAACTGCAGGCGTACTAAGCCATATCGCCCGATGATATGGAATAGATCTAAGCTCTGCTCAATGCCGCCGGACGCCGCAGGATCAGATGTACCGCTGGCCTCCCGGCCGGCTGTAGCGTGGGCCTCCCGGTCCACGTTACACCCTGCACCGACAGCAAAAACACAGAGCCGCGCCCAACAGCAGCTACTGCCCCGGTGTGTGGCCGATAAACTTGTCGGCCCACTGAATGAACCACTTCATGTTGGGCGCGTCGGTGTGGCCGCCGTCATGCTGCCGCCACGCCAGTTGCCCATCCAGATGCCCCTCGTTGATTGGCGGCATCTTCGCGGTCCGATAGTCACCGGGGATGTCGAGCCCCTTGGCCCCGAGCAGTTCAAACACCCGGCTCGCGTCGATCGTCGCCATGAAGCTGCCTTCATGGTCCAGCCATTTGGCGTCGCCTTTTGCGGGAGCGCCATAGCTGATAAATGTGAGCCGTGGCGCGCACAGGGCGATCAGTTCGTTGGAGTCGACCGGAATGTCGTTGGGCGTTTTGCTGCCAAACGTCGCCTCGGAGGCGCCATACTTCATGAAGTTTCCAGCCATCCAATAATATTCGCCGCCCGTCAGGCTCTCAACCGCCTCGCCAAAATTGCGCCGCAGCAGCGTTGCTCCACCCTTACCGGAGGAGCCCACCAGCACCATGGCAAAGCGCCGATCAAAGGCCATGGTCACCAGCGCCGCCTTGCCGTAGCGCGAAACGCCGTCGATGCCGACGTGTTTTGCATCGACCGCCGGATCGGTTTCAAGATAATCGAGGCCGCGGGCCGCTCCCCATCCCCACGCTCGCAGCGCACCCCAATCTTCCGGCTTGCGCGGCTGGCCTTTATTCACCAGGCCAATGATGCCCCGCGTGATGCCCGCCCCATTGTCGGCCTGCACGCTGGCCGGATCGAAGAGAACAAATCCCCAACCCGCACCAATCAACTGCCAGGTGTTGGGCAGGTCGCCATCCGCATTCATCTCGGGGAACGTGAAGGGCGTCGCCTTTACCGGCTGCCACGCCGGATGCTGCGCCATGACATCCTTGAGCGAGGGGTCCTGCTGCTCCAGCACGGCCTTCCAGGCTGCGTTCACTCGGTCCAGTTCGTCGGGCGAGGGCTCATGCGGTGCGGGAAACCCGGCCCGGCCAAACATCATCAGCACAGGCACCGGGCCCTTGGCATTGGCGGGCGTTACCAGCGTCATGTGAATGCGCACCTTGATCGCCGGATAGGCCGAGTTGTCTACCTCGCCAATCAGGTCCTTGGCGATCACCGGCGAAAAGCCGATCATCTCGTGATCTACCGCGGTCACCGTCCATTTCACATTGGGCACGTCAGCCGGCTCGCGGCCATAGACATACTTCGAAAGCGCTTCGACAAGCTCTGGACGGCGTTGGTCCCACCACACCTTCGCCGTCGTCACTTTCTGGCCGTCGTTCAGCGTGAGCGGATCGGGAATGTTGGGAAAAGGGTTGGCCAGGGACTCATCGTTGTTGGCGTGGTTGGGCGCTTTATCATTTCCACTCGGCCCCGGCCTGAGCGCCTTGATGCCCAACTGGTCCATCATGTTCTGGTGGTCCTGGTCGTCGGTGAACGTGACCGGAGGCGGCGCCGCGGAACTCTGCGCAATGGCAACCTGCGTGATTGCGGCGATTGAAACTCCCAGGCAAACGAGACGGACGGTCAGTCGGAACGAACGATTCACGGCGATACTCCAGAAGTGGTATGCTTGCAGCGCTCATTGAAAAAAGCGATTTACTACCGGCGGCAATGGTATACCTTTCCCGATGAAACAGACACTAAGAATCTTGACGTTGGCGGCATGCGTTTTAGTTGCAAATTGCGGTTGGGCACAAGCCAATTCTCCGGCTGTGCCCCCCGCACAGCACTGGGTCGCCAGTTGGGCGGCGTCGCAGCAGATTCCCGAACCGCAGAATGCGTTGCCGGCTGACGACCTGCGCGACGCCACGGTGCGGCAGATCTTCCATTTGTCGTTGGGCGGTGCAGCACTGCGCGTGCACCTGAGCAACGTGTTCGGACGGGAGGCGCTGCACTTTACTTCTGTGCACGTCGCGCGACCGGTTTCCACCGCATCTTCGGCAATAGTCCCGGGAAGCGACCGCCCGCTGGCCTTCGCGGGCAGCCCCGATGTCACCGTCCCTCCCGGCGCGGAGTTCGTCTCCGACCCGCTGGAGTTTGCCGCGGCTCCGTTGTCCGATCTGGCGGTCACCTTCCACATGGACGCGCTGCCAGCCGGCCAGACAGGCCACCCCGGCTCGCGCGCCACCTCGTATTACGTCCACGGCGAACAGGTCAGCGCGCCAAGTCTCGCTGACGCCAAACACATCGACCACTGGTATCAGGTTGCCGGAATCGATGTGCTGGCCGCGTCCGGAGCTGCCGCGGTTGTGGCGCTTGGCGACTCCATCACCGACGGCCACGGCGCCACCACCAACGGCAACAACCGCTGGCCGGACGTGCTGGCGGCACGGTTGCAGAACTCAACCGGCACGCGCTACATTGGCGTGGCCAACGAGGGTATTGGCGGCAATCATCTGCTGACCGATGGCCTGGGCCCGAATGCATTGGCTCGCTTCGACCGCGATGTGCTGGCCCCGCCAGGCGTGCGCTGGCTGATCGTATTTGAGGGCGTGAACGACCTCGGCGGACTGGCTCAGAAGGGCGATGCCACCCCCGCTGAACATGCCAATCTCGTCCAGCGAATTCTCGAAGCGTATCAACAGATCGTTGTCCGCGCCCACGGACATGGGCTGCTGGCCTATGGAGCAACGATCACCCCGTACGTCGGCTCAGGCTACTATCATCCCGGCCCGGCCAGCGAGGCCGACCGCCAGGCCGTCAACCAGTGGATTCGCGCCGCAGGGCATTTCGACGCGGTCATCGATTTTGATGCCGTGGTGCGCGACCCCGCGCATCCCGAGCAGTTGCTGCCCGGCTACGACTGCGGCGACCACCTGCATCCATCGCCGGCAGGGTACAAGGCCATGGGCGACGCCGTTCCGCTTGGGTTGTTTCTCCGCTAGAACGAAACGTCCACCGCCTGCGTAACGCGCAACACCGACTGGTCGCCGGTCATCTTCTTCCATGCGGCCCTGATCGCATCCACCTTGGCCTGGTTTTCGGGTGAGTCCGGGTAATCCACAATCAGCATTTTCGACCGCAACCGCTCCGGCGTCGGCTGCTTGGCGCCCTGCCATTGACCGTATACATCCACCACGCTCAGGCCGTCTGGAAACCGCGGCGTTACCTCTTTGTCGAGGAACGTGCGCCAGGCTGCCTCGCTCACGCCCTGTTCGGGGCGATCCGCCGGGCCCAGCCCGAAATAGAGCTTGGTGTCGACCCAGCCTGCGGTCTTTGCCGGATGGGCCGCGTCGCCTGACAGCGTTGGCGCCGCAGCTGTTTGAGGAAGCGGAGGTTGAGCATCACGGTGCGCACACCCAGCAAGGCAAGCAGCCAGAAGGGCTGCTGGAAGAAAAGATACCAGGAGGGAGGTGCGGCTACTTTTCAACTTCCACGCCCCGCCAGAAGGCCACATATCCCTTGATCTTGCGCGCCGCCGGCTTGGGGTCCGGATAGTACCAGGCCGCATCCGGATTATCCTGCCCATCCATCAACAGGTTGAAATAGCGTGCCTGGCCCTTCCAGGGGCAGGTCGATGTGGTGCTGCTGGGGCGAAAGTACTCCCGCTTGAGGCTGGATTCGGGAAAATACACGTTCCCCTCCACCTCTTCTGTCGTCTCGCTCTCGGCAATCACCTTGCCGTTCCAGATTGCTTTCGCCATGGCGTTTACCCAGTCAAAATCCGCTGACCGCCCCCCTCACTTCGTTGGGGAACGAGTGGAAGCAAAGTCAACGGATATGACATTACCAGAGTTTATGCGCCGTGGCGAGTCCAATTATGCGCAAAACTTGCCTCATGAGCCTATTTCGCGTCGGCGATTGAGCTGATATGTACGGTCTTCTTGTCGGCGTCCGCCGTGGCTGTCACCGTCACGTGGTCTCCGTAAAAGCCCTTCACCGCATCCGGGTTGTCGATGGTCCAGACTTCTTTCTTGGCCTCATCCACAAACACCGGCGCCTCGCCGCCCTCGATGCACTTCTTTACGCACGCCGCGCCGCTGCCGGCATGCTTGGCTCCGCACATTGCGTCGGATATCCATCCGTTGATGGTGGTATCTGCCGCCATAGCTGAAATGGGGGCAAATGCAAGCACAACCGAAATCAAAGCTGCTACACGCTTCACGCTAGACCTCCAGGGGAAATACGATGTCTCGATCCGTATCAATCATCCTCTTCAAAAAGTGTTTCCGCAAGGATATTGCATTGCCGGCTTTCGCCCCGCAAAATCTCTACCCGTTCTCTTGCACTGCGGCGGCCATCCTTGCCTGCCGGGCCTGCATGCCTTTCAGCGCAACTTCGAAGCGCTGCGATGCTGCGGAAAAGCGTGTGATCAGTTCCGAAGTCTTGATCAGGAACCCGGGATTTTTCTCCCGAATCTCGGCCAGAATCGGCGTGAACTTGGCCAGCAGAAAGAATCCCTCGCCGTTGCAATCGACAAACAGCTCGGCCGACACCGCTCCGTGCAGCACCATGGCCGCCGCCATCTCCCAGTAGGTAATCACCTGGCGAAAGTGGGCATTGTGGGCGTGGGAAGGGTTGTTGCTCACGGCAAAAAATTCTTCGGCTGTGGCCGGCCACCATTCGCCCCCGATCCACGCACGCGCTTCGCGCATCAGGGTTTCGGTGCGCAATTGGTACAGTTTCAGAATGATCTCAGCATCGGCCGGTGTGGCAAGCATACGTTCCATTGGGCTTTTCTCCGCTGAAACATAGTAACGGATTGAGCCCGCAATGCGCTGTGCCGGAATGCACGCGCCTGATTCGCGCTCGGCTTCCTTGTTGTGAAGGCAAATTGGCCGACGCAGACTGCGCCGGCCAAACTGCCTTAAGCGAGGCAATTTCGCTGATGGATGATTTCGGTTTGCTCTACGCCGGCTGCAGTTCCCGGTTGCCGCCCTTCTTCTCCACCACCGGCCCATGCGTCTCCGCTGTGGGCAAGGCCGGCGCGTCACCAATGCGCTCGCTGAAGCTGCAAACGACCGGCGCATCCGTGCCGGCGGGAGCAGCGTTTTTTCCCGCGCCCTTTGATGCGAATTTCCTGGCTGCCTTTTTCGGCGCGAACTCGTCCTCGCCGGCTTTCTTCTTGTTGGGGCATTCCAGATAAATCCCCGACCGCAGGACCTTTTCCACCAGGTACGGGCTCGCGCACTCCGGGCATTTCTGCGCTACCGGCTTGTTGTTCGACGTGAAGTCGCACTTGGGATAATTCGTGCAGCCCCAAAAGATGTTTCCGCGCCGCGCCTTGCGCTCGGCCAGGTCCCCGGTGCCGCACTTCGGACACTTCATGCCTTCGATCAGGTTCTGCTTCACATACTTGCACTTGGGATAGCCGGAACAGGCAACGAACTCCCCATTCGTTCCCTGCCGAAGCACCAGCGGCTTGCCGCACACCGGGCAATCCTCACCCGTGGGTTTCGGCGCGGACTGCTTCTGCTGCTGCTTCTGGCTCAGCTTGCGAATCGTCTTGCATGGCGGATCTTCGTTGTATCCAGGGCATGACATGAACGGCCCAAATAGCCCGCGCTTGAGAATCATCACCCGTCCGCAGTTGTCGCAGTACTCTTCCTGCTCGCCTGCTTCCTGCACTTCCGGCGTATTCAAGTCCGGCTTGCCGGCGGTGTTCTCCTTGGTAAAGTCGCAACTCACCTGCTCGACAAATACCTTCTTACCCTTCGCAGCTGATTCATCGGCCGCCTCTTCAATCGCTGCAACCAATTCCTTGGTGTTGGCCACTTCCTTTGAGTAGAGGCTTGTGTCCTCAATGCTGGCTCGAACCGTCATCGGGAAACTCAGCGCCGTCGTGATCTTTTTCGTGACTGCCTTCGAATCCTTCTTCCACGGTCCCATTGCAACTGTTACCGGCGCATTCTTGCTGAAGTTGGAGCAGGAAAAGAAACTGCCGAACTTGCCCCACTTCAGCACCAGCGGACTTCCGCATTTTTCGCAGATCTCCTCGGTCGGCTGTTCCCTCCGTTTGATGTTTTCCATGTTCTTGTCTGCATCTTTGAGTTCCTCCTCAAAGTGGTCGTAGAACCCGTTCATCAAGTCGGTCCACTTCTCCTTGCCCTCTTCAATATCGTCCAGCTCTTCTTCCAGCTTGGCCGTGTAAGCGATATCGAAGATATACGGAAAATTCTTCACCAGCAAATCGCAAACCACCGTGCCGATTTCGGTCGGATAAAAACGCCCGGTAATCTTGGTCACATACTCGCGATCCTGAATGGTGTTGATGATCGACGCATAGGTGGAAGGCCGCCCAATTCCGCGTTCCTCCAGCACCTTCACCAGCGACGCTTCGTTGTAGCGCGGCGGCGGCTGCGTCGCATGCGGCTCCGGGTTCAGCTTGTCCAACTCGAGCCGCTTCACGTTGTCGAGATTCGGCAACTTGGTGCTTGCTTCATCGTCATCGTCCTTCTTGTCTTCGGAAACCTCGTACACCTTCAGGAATCCATCAAAGCGCAACACCGATCCCGACACGCGGAAGTCATAGGTCTTCCCCGTCTTCGCGGAAACCGCGCCAATCCTGGCCGTGGTCACGTCGAAGACCGCAGGCGTCATTTGCGACGCCACAAAGCGCTGCCAGATGAGCCGGTAAAGCTTCAACTGCTCCTCGGTCAAGTAGCGCGCAATCGACTCCGGCGTCCGCGATGCATCCGTCGGACGAATCGCTTCGTGCGCATCCTGCGCGTCCTTCTTGCCCTTGTACACGTTCGCTGTCGCAGGCAGATACCTCTGCCCAAGTTGCTTGCCAATCCACTCACGTGCGCTCGCAATCGCATCCGGAGACACACGCGGCGAATCGGTACGCATGTAAGTGATCAGGCCGGTGGTGCCCTCTGAGCCCAGATCCACGCCTTCATACAACCTCTGCGCCACACCCATGGTCCGGCGCACATTGAACCCCAGCTTGGTCGATGCATCGCGCTGCAACTGGCTGGTGATGAACGGAGCCAGCGGACGGCGCTGCTGTTCGCGCGACTGCACGGACACCAGCGACCAATGCGCCTTTTCCAGCGCCGCCAACACTGCGTCCATCGACTCTTCGTCGGGCAGCGCATTGGCAATGAACTGGTCCTTGCCGTCCTTGTCCGTGCCGTTGACCACGCGCGCCGGTTCGCCATCGATGCCGATAAACCGCGCCTTGAAGCTCTTGTCCGCCTGCCGCTCCGGGTGAAGAATGGCATCCAGGGTCCAGTACTCCACCGGCTTGAACGCGCCAATCTCCCGCTCGCGTTCCACAATCAGCCGCACCGCAACCGTCTGCACACGGCCGGCCGACAAGCCGCGCCGCACCTTGTCCCACAACAGCGGAGAGATCTGATACCCCACCAACCTGTCCAGCACGCGCCGGGTCTGCTGCGCATACACCAGGTTCTGGTCCACGTCCCGTGCGTGCTTGAACGCCTCCTGCACGGCCTTCTTGGTGATCTCGTTGAAGGTCACGCGGCGAATCTTCTTCCGCTCCTTGGCCGAGGTCCCAAGCTGCAGCGCCAGGTGATACGCAATCGCCTCGCCCTCGCGGTCAGGATCGGGCGCCAAAAAGATTTCGTCCGCGGCCAGCCCCAGCTTCTTCAACTGGTCCACAACCTTTTCCTTGCCCGGAGACACGATCAGCTCCGGCTCAAACGTCCGGTGTTCCAGCTCCACGCCAATGTCGTTCTTGGGCAAGTCCATGATGTGCCCGATGGACGCCCGTACGTCAAAGCCCTTGCCCAGATACTTCTCAATCGTCTTCGCCTTGGCGGGGGACTCGACGATCACCAGTGATTTGCTCATTGCCATCCTTATTCCTAGAACACTCTATCCTGTCAGCCCTGTTTGACTCGCAATCGGACAATTCCGTTTAGCGCATGGGAGGCCCAAAATGCCCCCGCAGCCGCTGCTGCCTGAACCACTCCGGGAAAAACCACCCGCAAATGTTGCACCCTACCACGGAATACCGTTCCGTTTCCACTCCACCTTGCGCATTTCCCTCGGCCGAAACCGCAGCCTCTCGATGCGCAGACAACCCCCATGCGGTGCCGAAGCCCCGCAGATTTCTCCACTTACCTGTTTGGTTAGTCGATGAATATGAGGGTAAATCTTACAGTAAACCCGCCGCCGAATTTTTTTGCCGTCAAGACCAACTTCGCCACCTTGAGTCCCTTTACCACCGATCACTCCAATCCCCCTGATGCCACGATTTAGCTTTTGTTACAATGGGGCAAGAAGTAGCAAATCTTACTCCCTCCTTGCGAGGTCTTTGCATGGCCGAAGTTCAAAAGATCAGCATCGCCTTGACCACCGAGCAGATCGGATCCCTCAAGGCCGCCGTAGAAACCGGCGAGTACGCCACAACCAGTGAAATCGTTCGCGAAGCCATCCGCGACTGGCAATTCAAACGCGAGTTGCGCCAGGAAGACCTCCACCGTCTGCGCCAGCTTTGGGATGAAGGCAAAGCCAGCGGTCCAACAACCCAGGTAGATTTCGACAAAACACGCCTAGAGGCTCGCCGCCGTCTGGCCGATACCTCAGAAGACCAGGCCCGTGCCAGCTGAACTCCTCTGGACTCCGCAAGCCCGTGAAGACCTTATCGAAATCTACACCTACATCGGTCTCGATAATCCGTCTGCAGCCGAACGCATTTTCGATGCAATCCAGTCGAAGACCGAAATGCTGATCGAATACCCCCGCCTCGGTGTCCGCCGTTCCGATATCCGCAGGTCCACCCGAATGTTGATCGAAGGTCCCTATCTGATTCTTCACCAGACCCATCCGGACACCGATGAAGGATTGATTGATCAGGTGGAAATCGTGAGAATTATCGACGGCCGCCGCAACCTGAAGAACCTCCTCTAAGTCGCGGCCCTGATGCCTGATGCCTGATCCCTGATGCCTGATCTCTGATGCCTGATCTCTGACCGTTGCCCCTCGTTCCCTGCTCTTCACCCCATCGTCTTCACATAATTCTTCCCCGGCAAACACCGCACCCGCCCCGCCATCTCCAGCTCAAACAGCGCCGTAAACACCTCAGACGAAGTCAGTTGCGTCTCCAGCAAATCCAGAATCTCATCGATCTGCAGGCTCGCATCGCAGCGCAGCACCTCCAGAACCATCGCTTCCTGGGGCCGCAGCACCGGGTCCGGTAAGAGAGATGCCGTCTTCTCCACTTTGGATTCATTGGTCCCCGCCGCATCCAGTTCCAGCCGCACCTGCGAAGGCAGATCTTCCCACACATCTTCCCACGTCGCGGTCAGCGTTGCGCCCTGCTTAATCAGCGTGTTCGGCGTCCAGGAGCCCTTGTTGGTCACATTCCCCGGCACCGCAAACAAGTCCCGGTTCTGCTCCGCCGCGCAGCGCGCAGTCACCCGCGTCCCCGAGTTTTCGCTCGCCTCCACCACCAGCACCGCAATGCTCAGCCCGCTCAAAATCCGGTTGCGGCGGGGAAAGTTCTGCGGCGCCGGAAACGTCCCCATCGGCAGCTCGCTCACAATCGCCCCGCCCAGCTCCAGAATCTCCTCGGCCAGCTTCTTGTTCTCCTTCGGATAGACCACGTCGATCCCCGTGCCCCACACCGCCACCGTTGGCATGCGCGCCGCCAACGCGCCCCGATGCGCGCAACTGTCCACTCCCCGCGCCATCCCGCTCACAATCAGCAGCCGCCGCACCGCCAAATCGCGCGACAGCATCTCCGCCATCCCCGATCCGTACGGCGATGGATGCCGCGTGCCCACCACCGCAATCGCCGGCCGCTTCAGTAGAGCCACATCGCCCCGCACCCAAAGCACCGGCGGAGGATCGTAGATCTCCTTCAGCCGCTCCGGATACTCCTGGCAGCCATATGTCACCACCGTTGCGCCCTGTGCGGCCACCTGCGCCCACTCCCGCTCCGCCGCCACACGCGCCTTGCCGTCAAAGATGAATTGCGCCGCCTGCGCCGGAAACCTGAGCGCCTCAAGCCCCGTCAGCGGCATTGCAAAAATCTCACTGGCCGACTCAAGCCGCGCCACCGCATCCACAATCCGCTTGGGCCCCAGGCCCGGACTCAGAACCAGCGCCAGCCACGCCAGCTGGTCTTCATCAAGTACCGCCGGGGCGAGCGCCGTGACTCCGGCCGGAAGCTCCCGCTCACTCGTCGGCGCCGTCATTCCCCACCCGCCACTGTCCAGAATTCATACACTATCGCTTTCCTCACAGGAAACCCATTAGAGATTTCAAAGGGATTTCCGCCAACCTTACCCGCGTATGTTTGCGCTGTAAAGGTCATCCGTCACACCAAATGGCCCTCAATCAGGCCTCCAGCCAGGGTTGATACTCTAAAGAGGAGTGAATACCGTCTCTAAACCACGTACGCTGAGCCCGCTGCGCATCGCCGCCATCAACTTCCTCAACCCCGCGCCTCTCATGTGGGACTTCGAGCATCCGCCCCTCGAAGCACCACTCGCCCAGCGCTACCAGATTCACCGCATGCTGCCCTCGGAATGCGCCGACCGCCTCGCGTCCGGCCAGGCAGACATCGGCCTGGTGCCCATCGCCGCCCTGGCCGCCAACCCAACCCTGCGCATCCTGCCCGGCTGCACCATTGCCTCAAAACATCGCGTCCGCTCACTGCTGCTGATTCATCGCGCAGGCCGCAGCATCCAGTCTCTCCGTTCCGTCGCCGCGGACACCGCCAGCCGCACCACGCTCGCCTACTCCCGCATCCTCTTTCATCATTGGGGCAACCCCGCTGTTCCGTTCCTCCCAGCGCACGCCGATCTCGATGCAATGCTGCACACAGCCGACGCCGCCATCCTCATCGGCGACCCCGCGTTGCTGGCCCTTGAAGAGCAAACCAATCGCTTCGAGCGCACAGCAGAAGAACTGGTCTATCTCGACCTGGCTGAAGAATGGACTGGGCTGATGAATGTGCCTTTTGTCTCCGCCGTCTGGGGGGGTGCCCCTGGTCTCGATCCTGCGACCAGGGAGTTGATCGCCCACGATCTCAACCAATCCCGCATTCACGGCCTCCAGAACATCGACACTCTGGTAGCTAAGTGGTCAAAGCGCATCCCGGTTCCCGAAGAAACCATCCGCACCTATCTCACCACCAACATTCACTATGATTTAGATGAGGAATGCATCGAAGGCATGAAGGTCTTTTTCCGCGAAGCAGCCAGCCTTGGCGTCCTGCCGGAATACAACCTGGCACTATAACAGCGGAATTAGCGGCTCCCCAAAAAGAGGCGGGCCGACCCCGAAGGATCGGCCCGCTTGCTTCTAACTGCAATCTATCATCTGTAACCTGTCATCTGCTTCTCAGATCTCCCACCGCAGCAGCGCCGCGCCCACCGTAAATCCAGCGCCCACCGCGGCCAGCAGCACCAGGTCGCCCTTCTTCAGCTTGCCCTGCTCCACGGCGGTTTCCATGGCCAGCGGAATCGTCCCCGCCGACGTGTTTCCGTACTTCTCTATATTGATGATCACCCGCTCCGGGTCCATCCCCAGCCGATCCGCCGTGGCCGTGATAATCCGCTTGTTGGCCTGGTGCGGAATAAAGCAGCCCAGGTCCGCGCCGGTCACGCCGTTGCGCTCCAGCAGCTTGGTCGTCGCCTCAGCCATCTTGCGCACGGCAAATTTGTAAACCGCCGGCCCGTCCTGAAAAATGTAGTGCATCTTCTTGTCAATCGTCTCGTGCGTCGGCGGATTCAGGCTGCCCCCGCCCTTCAAATTCAGGCTCACGCCACCCGACCCATCAATTTCGTGCACAAAGTCGATGAACCCAATCTCGCCCTCTTCGGCCGGCTCAATCAGCACCGCTCCGCCGCCGTCGCCAAACAGCACACACGTCGTCCGGTCGGTGTAGTCGGTCATGCGCGTATTGGCGTCAGCACCGCACACCAACACCATCTTGTGCGCGCCGCTTTCCACCATCTTCACGCCCGCTTGCAGGGCAAACACAAACCCCGAGCAGCCCGCCGACACGTCAAATCCCCACGCACCCTTGGCGCCGATTTTGTCCTGCACCAGGCACGCCGTCGAGGGAAACATCATGTCCGGCGTAACCGTGCCGACAATAATGCATTCCACCTCGCTGGCCTCAATGCCCCGGATCGCCAGAGCCTTCTTCGCCGCTTCCGTGCAGATATCGCTCACGCCCAGCCCCTTGGCCAGCACATGGCGCTCTTTGATGCCGGTGCGCGACATAATCCACTCGTCGTTGGTATCGACAATCTTTTCCAGGTCTTTGTTGGTAAGCACATCAGGCGGGACGTAGGTGGCGAGCGCCGAAATCTTCGCGCGCCGCCCCACAATAGGACGAACGGTAAGGCTCAATGCACTTCTCCTTAGATCCGGAACAGGATTCTGGGTTCCCCAAAAGGCCTGTCATCCTGAGCGAAGCGCTTTTCAGCGGAGCCGAAGGACCTGCATTTGCTCTGTCCGTCGCCCCAATCGCACCCGATCAGATAAAAAGCGCCCACGGCGCCAAAAAAGTACCGGGTGACCTACTGCGCCCGTACTAGCCCGTTACCGTTGCTTCCTTCCGGACCTGGCGGGATTGGCGGGATTACGTCGCGTAGGACCCGGCACTGATTGATTTTAACACCCCATACCGAGGTATCAAGCACGGGCTCCGGCTGACATTCGACCTCATTCCTGTAGCCTCTCTCCCTTGACGTTCCGTAATCGATCGATTACAGTAAATCCATGATCTCGATCAGGCCGCTCCCTGAGTTCACTGACTGGCTTGATCGGCTTGCAGATGACACAGTGCGCGGCATTCTCTTGGCCCGAATCAAGCGACTGTCGCTGGGATTGATGGGAGACGTTCAACCCGTCGGCGATGGCGTTTCGGAACTGCGGATCCATATCGGCGCTGGTTGGCGCGTGTATTTCACCCGCCGCGGCGCACAGTTGATTGTACTGCTTGCCGGCGGCTCAAAACGAACGCAGGCAAAAGACATAAGGCGCGCCAAGGCATTAGCCGCGTCGCTCGATTACGGAGAAGGCAAAGATGAGCAAACGCATTAAGGTAGACGAGCTTCCTGAGTTCGACGCAGCACCATATCTTGACAGTGAGGCGTCCATCGCCGCATACCTCACCGACATTTTGCAAGCAAACGATGCTGCACTGCTGGCCGCAGCATTAGGAGATCTTGCCCGTGCACGTGGAATGACCGAAATCGCCAAGTCTGCCGGAATCACCCGCGAAGCCCTCTACAAAGCTCTCCGCTCCGGCAGCGCCCCGCGCTTCGATACCGTGAACCGCGTCTGCGCCGCGCTCGGCGTGCGACTCGTAGCGCAGCCTGCAAACTCATAGTGGCATTCCAGCAAAAGTTCACACAGATCCATTTGCACTTCAGAAAGTGTTAGGCTTTCTCCAATACAAAAACCACCATGATCGACACCCCTGAAAAGCCCGTCACGCTTGGACTTGCACGCGGCCGATACCTCGAATCAATTAGTAACTCGACAGACGATGAAGGGGTCGACCCCGAAGACGCGGCAGAAGATCTCGCCACCCAACAGGAGGAAATTGCCGAGGCGCAAAAACAGGCCATGGAAAACCGCGCCCTCGGCCTCACTGACGACGAACGAGAAGACCTTTTTGCCGGCTTCCGCCAACACCAGATCATCATCAACGCCTGCAACGTTGTTGGGGCTTTCGTATTCTTCTTTGGCGCTCTCTTCGCATTCAAGGCCATGAACCACCGACTTGCCGGTCCATCGCTTCCCGGGCAAATCCAACTCTTCCCGGACACAATTATCTGGTTCTTTTTTGCTGGCTTCGGTGCCCTTACCTTCCCATGGGAGATCACCCTCCAGGTCTGGGCACTTTTCGGCGACCGCCGCACTGTTTTCCTATACCGGCAATGGCAAAAGCGCTCCACCTTCAATTACAAAGGCGGCCAATTCAAGAACGAATTGGGCCTTTACCACTGGTTCATCTTGCTCGTCGCCTTGCCCATCGGAGTGGCGAGCTCGCTAGCGCTCAATATGCGCTCCACTCTTGGCCCGAGTTCTATTGATTACTGTGGCTACGGCTTCAGGCCATGCAAAGCCCTACCCTACGCGGATGTTAAAACCATCGCTTATATCGCTCCAAACGGCGCTGTCAAACCGCCAGCCCATGCCAAGCTTGTCATCGCTTTCAGTAGCGGCGTAACCTGGGCTTCCACAGATTGGGGCGATGCAAACAAAGACGTCGATCCTGCGATGGTGCGTTTTCTCGCCGCCCGGGTTCCCCGTCCGATCACCGGAATCGAAGCTCTCCAAGAAGCTTCACCTCCCGCCAACCAGTCAGTTCCCACACAACGAAGCAGATAGCGTCACTCAGCCCTGCATGCCCCGGCCGCACCCGCTGACCTCCCACGCGCCACTCGCTTCTTGACCCCCATCGCCAAAGTCTCAATCACAAAATCCCCATCCGGAAACACGACTCGCAGCTCCAGCTGCCCTCCGAGTGCGGCAACATACTCCCGCAATGTGCTCAGCAGAAAATCCGACTGCTTCTCCATCCGCGAGACTGCTCCCTGGCCAACCTTAAGCCTCTCGGCGACGGCGACCTGCGTTTGCTTACGCGCTTGGCGCAGCTTATGAAACCCGATGCGCTCGAGTTCGGCGTCCGCTTCCCGCTTTAGGTTCGCTCGAACCTCGGGAGAGGACTTGTGTTTTAGGTCGTTCCACTTGGTAGCCACAACTCGTAGTAAACCTCCACCTCGTATGCCATAGATGTAATATACCATGAATGCTATATTGCATCCTTCTTTGCGCCCTTCCTGAACCCAAAGTTCCCCTTCCACCATCCAATCCCCACCTGCGCTTTTCGGGAGTCACCATGGGCCGCCGCTTCGCTGAACTCGCCTTCACTCCACTGGTCAAGCAGCACCAGCAACTGCATGGCAGCCGGCACATGTACGAACGCGTCGAGCGCTCCAACGACATCGACGACCATCTCGGTCCCGACGAGCAAGCCTTCCTCCAGCAGCGCGACGGCTTCTACATGGCCTCAGTTTCCGAAACCGGCTGGCCGTACATTCAGTTTCGCGGCGGTTCCAAGGGCTTCCTGCGCGTGCTCGATCCGCAGACCGTCGCCTTTGCCGATCTGCGCGGCAACAAGCAATACATCAGCCGCGGCAACCTTGAGCACGACAGCCGGGTCGCCCTCTTCCTCATGGACTATCCCACCCAAAGCCGCCTCAAGATTCTGGGCCGCGCACGCATCCTCGAAGGCGACGCCGAGGCCGCCACCGCGCTCGAAACACTGCGCGTTCCCGATGAGAAAGCCCCTGCCGAGCGCGCCATCCTCATCCACGTGGAAGCTTTCGATTGGAACTGCCAGCAGCACATCACTCCACGCTACTCCGAATCGGAGATCACCCAAATCCTCGCTCCCATGCGCGCCCGGCTCGACTTCCTTGAGGCCGAAAACAAGCGCCTTAGCGCCGCAGTCCCCTAAAGCCCTGTGCCCCATCCAATTCACAGTTTCACCGTGAAATGGGTGGGACTCCAGGGGCTTCCAAAGTAAAACCCCGTGCGAGCCTCCCGCGAGCGTCTGCCCCACCGCAGGTGGCGGTACAATAGAAGATGTGACCAAACCCACCGCTCCCACGGCCCCTTCCGTGGGCTTTATTTCGTTAGGCTGCCCCAAAAACCTCGTCGACTCCGAGGTCATGATGGGCCTGCTCGATCGCGCCGGCGCGCGCCTCACCTCTCACATCGACCAAGCCGAAATCCTCGTCGTCAACACCTGCTCCTTCATTGACACCGCCAAGCAGGAGTCCGTCGATACCATCCTCGAAATGGCTCGCCACAAAACCTCCGGCTCGGCCAAAAAGCTCATCGTCGCCGGCTGCCTCGTCGAGCGCTACCGCGACGAAATCATGAAGTCCATCCCCGAGGTCGACGCCGTAGTCGGCACCGGCGAGTTGGAATCGATTCTCGCAGCCGCCGGCATCACCATGCCCGCCTCGCAACCGTCCCCCTTCACCATCCTCACGAGCGTACAGGCCGCCGTCACCCATCCCGGGAAAGAGTCCCAGTCCGGCACCCACAAACATTCCACAAGTCTCGACCAAAACGAGAACAGCCCGAAGGGCCGCCCCGAAGGCGACCTCCGCGAGTCCCAGGGCCGCTTCACCCGCGACGACTGGCAAGGTGCAACCCACCTGCTCCCCACCTATCTCTACGACGAATCCACCCCCCGGTTCTTAACGACTCCAAAGTCTTCCGCCTACATCAAGATCGCCGAAGGCTGCGACCACCCCTGCACCTTCTGCGTCATCCCCAACCTGCGCGGCAAATTCCGCTCCCGCCGTTTCGAGTCGGTGGTCGCCGAAGCCCAATCCCTCGTCGCCCGCGGCGTCCAGGAGATCACCCTCATCGGCCAGGACACCACCTGCTACGGCGAAGACCTCGGCCTCAAAGACGGCCTGGCCACCCTGCTCGACGCCCTCGCCCGCATTCCCAACTTGCGCTGGCTCCGCTTCCTCTATGCCTACCCCAATCGCATTACAAACAAGCTCCTTGAAACCATCGCCAAGCACGACAACATCTGCAAATATCTCGACGTTCCGCTCCAGCACGCATCACCCACCGTCCTCAAAACCATGAAGCGCGGCGCAGGCGCGGACATCTTTCTCAAGACGCTGGATAAGGTTCGCAAAGCCGTCCCCGGCATCGCCCTCCGCACCAGCTTCATCGTTGGTTTCCCCGGCGAAACCGTTCAGGACATCGAAATCCTCGAGCAATTCATTACCGAAGCAAAGTTCGACTGGCTCGGCGTCTTCAGCTACTCCGACGAAGAAGGCTCCGGCGCATTCTCCTTCAACGAGAAAGTCCCCAAGCGCACCATTGAAGCCCGCAAGCGCCGCCTCATGAAGCTTCAGCAGAAAATCAGCAAACAAGCCAAGCAGCAATGGATAGGCCGCGAGTTGGTCGTGTTAGCCGAAGGCGAGAGCGATGAAACGCCTCTCTTATGGGAAGGCCGCACCCAGTTCCACGCCCCCGAAATCGACGGCAAAGTCTACATCAACGACTTCGGCTCCCTGGAATCCCTCGAACCCGGCCGCTTCTACAGAGCACGAATCACCGAAGCGCACGAATACGACGTTGTGGCCAGCATCGTTTCAGACCCTCTTTAGATTCCAAGTTTCCACTTTTCAACGTGGCCTCCGATCGATATCATGGCCGCATGAAACTTGCCCGCCGAAGTTTTCTCAAGGCTGTCGCATCAGCAGCCCCCGCCGCCGCTTTGCGCCATCTCGTCGCTCAAACTCCCGCGTCTGCGCCCGCGATCCAACCCCATGTCGTCGCATCCGGGCAAGATGTTACCGGCCACCTTCACCCGCTCGGCTTCAGTTCGCTCGCCTTCAAGGTCGACCCCGCTGAAACCTCCGCCAACCTCTTCATCATCGAGCACAGAAATCTCCTCCCCGACTCGGGCCCCGCGTTGCACATGCATCTCTCACAGGAGGAGTGGTTCTACGTCATGGAAGGAGAGGTGGTCCTCCAGGTCGGCGACCAGCGTCTCCACCTTCGCACCGGCGAGTCCGTCCTCGCTCCACGCCTCGTCCCTCACACCTTTTCCGCCACCGGCTCTTCCGCGCACATGCTCATTGCCTTCACCCCCGCATGCAAAATGGAGCAGTATTTCATCGACGCCGCTGCCAGCCCTTCGCTCGCTGCCACTGAGGCCTTCATGAACCGCTACGACATGAAATGGAGTGGGCCATCCCCCTTCTGGAAGCACTGATCTCGCTGCCGATCCAGTTCACGTTGGGTGCGAAATGGCCGGGCACCGCACCGCCCGCGTACTGCCTCGCCCGCAATCGACTCCACTCGCAGTAAAATTGAATTAGCCCATGGCACCCAAGAAAAAATCCGCAAAACTCCTCCGCTGCCCCACCTGCGCCGAACTCGTCCTCTTTGACGGCGAAGACTTCCCTTTTTGCAGCGACCGATGCCGAAAGATCGACCTCGGCAAGTGGGCCTCTGGCGTCTACAAAATCAGCTCCCCCATCCTCGACCCCGAAGTCCTCGAAGACCTCGGCGCCTTTGGTGGCGGCCACAGCAAGACCAGCGAACCCGATGACTACTAGCCCCGCCGCCGGCAAGAAAACCCTCTGGGCATGGTGTATCGCCACCTTCTTCGGGGCCGGCCTCGGCAAGCCCGGCCCCGGCACCTGGGGCTCCGTCGCCACCGTCCTGCTCTGGACCCTCTACGGCTGGCTCGCCCACCCCACCCCGCAAGCCCTGCTCATCGCTCTCGCCGGCATCCTCGCCTTCGCCCTCATTCTCGGCGTCCCCGCCGCCACCATCGTCGCCCGCGAATCCGGCCGCAAAGACCCCCAGATCGTCGTCATCGACGAAGTCGCCGGCCAGGCCATCACCCTCCTCTTCAGCCCCTTCGACTGGCGACACGGCCTGCTCGCCCTCATCCTTTTTCGTCTCTTTGACATCACCAAGCCCTTTCCCGTCCGCCAGCTTGAAAGCCTCCCCGAAGGCTGGGGAATCGTCTTCGACGATGTAGCCGCCGGCCTGTATGCTTTGGGTGTAGCATCTGTTTTACGCATTTTCTTGCACTTTTAACCCGGAAGGCCAAGCCCATGCCCCGCGCTCGAACACAATCCGCCGCCCTCCCCGAACCCCGCATCGACGACATCGTGCCCCCCGCCGCCCTGCCCCTTGGCGAAATCGAGCTCCTCGGCGCGTATCTTGGCCCCTTCGCCTTTGGTCCCCCCGCCGTGCTGGTCGATGGCTTCTCCGCGCATGTGCTCATGTCCCGCCCCACACGGCTCGCCCTCCGCGTCCCTGAAGAAGCCTCCACCGGCCTCATTGAAGTCCGCAGCCCCTCCGGAGCAAGCAACGCCGCGCCCCTGCGCGTGGCCCATCAGCTTTCTGACGGACTGCACCCCGTCACCAGCCCCGCCGTCAGCCGCTCCGGCATGGTCTACGCCACCATCTCCGGCCCCCGAGGCAAGCAGACTCCCGTCTCCATCGTCCGCATCTCCCCAGACGGCCGCGGAACCCCCTTCGTCACCGGAATTCTCAACGCCACCGGCCTTGCCTTCAGCCCCGAGGGCGACCTCTTCGTCACCTCCCGCGCCGAGGGCAACGTCTACCGCATCGACCCCTCAGGCGAATCCACCGTCTACGCTGAAGGCATGGGCGTGGCCACCGGCGCTGCCTTTGATGCCCTCGGCAATCTCTACGTCGGAGACCGCAGCGGAACCATCTTCAAAATCGATCCCGACCGCAAAATCTTTGTCTACGCCACCCTCGAGCCCAGCCCCGCCGCCTATCACCTGGCCGTCAGCACCGACGGCACCCTCTTCGTCAGCGCCCCGGCATTCAACTCCAACGACGCCATCTGGACCATCGACACCCACGGCGAAGCCGCGGTCTGGTATCGCGGACTCGGCCGGCCCCAGGGCCTGGCTCTCTCAAAAGAAGGAGACGTCTACGTCTGCGCCTGCCTCCACGGCCGCCGTGGCCTGGTCCGCATCACCGCTGCCGGCGAAGCCTCCCTGGTCCTCGCCGGTCCCAATATGGTCGGCGTAGCTTTCTCGCCACTCGGCACCACCATCCTCGCCACCAACGAAGCCGTTTATGATGTAGATCTAGGCGTAGAAGGCCTCACGGTGTTCTAAAGCAGATGACAAGGTGACAGATGACAGTCAACTGCCCTGCTTCGTCGCCCTTAACTGTCATCTGCAATCTGTCACCCGCAGTCTCTCCACTGTCATCTGCAATCTGTAATCTGTAATCTGACATGAAATCCGAAATCATCGCCGTCGGCTCTGAGATGCTCACCCCCTTCCGTCAAGACACCAACTCCCTCTACCTGACGGAGCGGCTCAACTCCATCGGCGTCACCGTCGCCTTCAAAACCATCGTCGGCGACCGCCAAAAAGACCTCGTCAACGCCATCCGCATCGCCCTCGCCCGCATCGACATCCTCGTAATCATGGGCGGCCTCGGCCCCACGGAAGACGACCTCACCCGCGAATGCGTCGCCGAGGCTCTCGACCTAAAAATCCGCCGTGACGGCTCTCTCGTCGCAGCCCTCGCCGCCCGCGCCGCACAATGGCGCATCCCCCTGCCCAGCAACAACCTCAAGCAGGCCGACGTGCTTCAGGACGCAACCGTCCTCACCAACCCCAACGGCTCCGCACCCGGCCAGTGGCTTGACACCCCCTTCGAGGGCCACCGCAAGCTCATCATGCTGGTCCCCGGCCCGCCGTCCGAGTGCAAGCCCCTCTTCGACGCCGAATGTCTGCCCCGCATCAAGGCCATTGCACCCCCGCGGCACATTGCCAAGCGCACCCTCCGCGCCGCCATGATCCCCGAGTCCCAGGCCGACAAGCTCCTCGCCCCCATCTACACCACCTACAAAGATGTCGAGACCACCATCCTCGCCCATGCCGGAGACATCCAGCTCACCCTCCAATGCGCCAAGCGCGACCCCGTCGCCGCCCAGGCCCGCGTAGACGAGCTAGCCGGCAAGCTTGAAGAGGCTTTGGAGGACTGGCTCTACTCCTCCGGCCATGAGCAGGCCGACTCCCTCGCCCAGACCGTCCTCTACTTTCTCGGATTCCGCAACGCCACCCTGGCCATTGCCGAAAGCTGCACCGGCGGAATGATCGCCGAGCGCATCACCGCCGTCCCCGGCAGCTCGCGCTCCTTCCTCGGCGGAGCGGTAGTCTATTCCGACACCCTGAAGCACGCCTTCGCCGGCGTCTCTCCCGAACTAATCGCCCAGCACGGCGCAGTGTCTGCTGAAGTAGCCAAGGCATTAGCCACCGGCATCCGTCTAAGAACCGGCGCAACTTTGGGCTTAGGAGTAACCGGAATAGCCGGCCCCACCGGCGGCACCGAAGAGAAGCCCGTAGGATTAGTCCACATAGCCCTAAGCAGCGCCGACAAAGTAGAGGAGTTAGAAAAAACCTTCCGCGGCGACCGCCAAAGAGTCAGAGAGTGGACCACCCAGCAAGCCCTGGATTTCCTGCGAAGACGTCTCAGGTAGGCGCGATCAACCGAGCGGGCCGGAGTCACTGCTAAAGCCTAGACATTTACACCGGAACAAATTCCGCTATCTGGATGACACGTTGAGGATGCCCGCACGGGGATGTGCACTTGAAGAGATGAGCCCTCCGAAGAGGGCTTCGATCTAGGCAGCCTCAAGTTCTCGCCATTCCTGGTTGGTATCCATCGTCAATACGATCTTGGCTTTTTTGTGGCTCTTAATCTCTTCCAGAATCGACTGAAGAATAGACTTGGCGCACTCAATCAGATGTGGGTCTTCCGAAAAGACGCAGTAAGAGAGACGTGCGAGCTTTTGAGCTTGGATGGAAACCGCTTGTTTCCCATTCTCAACCCTTGACAGAGATTCGGCAGTGAACCCCAGATACTTGGAATAGTCCGAGGCTTTCTTCCCTAATCTCTTGCGTAGAAACCTTATTTCATTTCCGGTTAAGTCAAGGGGAGACGTGACAACATCTCGCGCGATTAGCTGCATCAGCTGCTTAATTGCAGGTATTTCCGCAACCACACTGCCACATTCACAAACGAAATACTTGATGCCAACCAAATATACGTTGGGGAGCCCGCTATCAACGAAATGAAAAGGTTTCTCTGGCGTTGCGAATTTCTCGACACGGACACTTTTGCAATTGTGAGTCATTTCCATCTTGTGACGACCTCGAATGATCGGTTTGCTGTATCGACTGCAATCACGATGACGATTCCATCACCGTCGATCGATTCGGTGGCTATATAGTACTTCCACTGCCACTCGTCTTGGTTAAACACTGGCTTCCTATCAAAGTTCCACTCGCGCTCCAGGCCATGTATTACATCATCGACTGAAAGACCTCTCTCGAGATGGTCGAAGCGCGCGTGTAAGGTTTCCATCGTTCCCGAACTGGGAGCACTGACCAACGCCTGCAATAGAACAGCCTTCAAAGCTGCTTCATCGAGGTGTGGAGGAATATACCCCTCTGTTGACATATTATCAAGTCTTTTCCGGGTCTGCCAACCCCAAAGGTCGTAAGTCATTGACTCTTTTGTGTCCTGTGCAGGTGCCCCACCCTTCCCCAGCCCATGACGTGGGTGCCCCACCCTTCGATTCCTTCTATCGAAGGGTGGGAGGCCACAAACCTCCATGCCGCGTCAGCGCGTCTGCCCCACAGCAAGTGGCACCCGAATCATCCCTTCCCGCTTCCGCGTCTGCCAAATCTCATACGCCGAAGCCATCAAGCATTCCATATCAGCGTGTCCATCTTCACCCCAAACGCCTTCTAAATCCGCAGCACCCTATCCCCTGACAGCCCCGCCTTGCCGTTCAGCAAGCTCTTGCAGCGTTGGACGGGAAACCACCAGCGCCGCCGCCGGGCCTTCTTAAGTCCCGTTCCGGGGCCTGATCCGCCACAAAGCCCTATCATTTCATTAAGCTTCGCGCTAAACTTGGAGAGTAACCGAAAGGAGCCCCCGATGAACAAAGAAGAGAGAGAAGAACTGCAAAGGGCCCTGCTCGAACTCACGCGCGAAAACGACACCAAGGAAAAGGCCATTCGCCTTTTCATGAAGGACGGCTACTTCGACAAGGATGGCAAACTAGCGGCAGAGTTCCGCGAGCCTGAATAATCTTGTCATCGCCTACCACGGATGCAGCATCGAGACCGCCCAGACACTTCTGGGCGGTTCTGAGTTTTTGGTGAGCGAAAGGTCTTACGACTGGCTCGGCCCCGGTGTTTACTTCTGGGAGAATGACCCGATCAGGGCGTACCAATGGGCATGCCTCCCTTGGCGAAATATCAAGACCCCTTCTGTCGTTGGCGCAGTGATCGATCTTGGAAGGTGTCTCGATCTCACCACCCAGGACGGCATAGATGCAGTAAGGTCCGCCCATGAGGGGTTAGTGCAAATACACGAAAAAACCGGTCAACTCCTGCCCGAAAACTCCGGTCGCGAAAAAGGCATGCGCTACCTCGATTGTGCAGTGATCAAGCATCTTCATCGTGCCAGACAAAGGCTCTTCGAATTCGACGTCTCAAAATCGCCCTATGAAACTGTTCGTGCCCTGTTTGTAGAAGGCGATGAACTCTATGATGGGGCCGGATTCCACGACCGGACACATGTTCAAATATGCGTTACCGACAAGAGGAGAATCTGGGGCGTATTTCGCATTCCGAGCTGGCGTCAGGAATCGCTCGGAATCGACCAAACCCTCTACATTTAGCATTTCCCCGCGCATCGTATCCCTCAAGCCGTCCAATCCGCTCCGCTCTCCCAGCGGGAGAGCCTGAGAATAGCCCCGGATGAAATCCGGGGAACAAGCCGCCAAAGAACCCGCGCCGTCCTGGAGGGACGGCCTGAACCCCTCCATCAAAGCCCTCTAAAGAGAACGCAACCCCTACACTCCCTAAAATCAGCGCAATCGCTTGAAAACATTACGCATTCTCTTCCAAGAAGTTTGCAGTCTATTAAGCGTCAAACGCGCACAATGAAATCATGGCCTCGAAACCACACATCCCAGCCCTCCAACCACACGGCCCCTGTTCCCTATTCCCTGTTCCCTGTTCCCTGTTTTACCCCACCCCTCCCCCACTTTTGCTTCACCCGAATGAAAACAATTGGGTTACGCGCAAAAAACATCGTAAAACCCCGTAAACGTCACTCTCACCGCTCGCACTCCCAATTGACAACCAAAACCAGTCTCAACCGTGTACAAATTACTCCTAACCTCGAACTAATTACACTGCAGTCATCACTCAGAAAATCTGCGGTTTGTACCGCATTGCTCATAGTAAGCATGTAAGTCGCACAATAAGCATGAGACAGAGCCATAAACTCAGCCACCGCCACTTTGGTGCCTGGATTGCTATCTATTAGGCGAGTGTTCATCTTCAAGTGCTAGTACCCTGACAGCCGAAACAGCTACAAATCCGGCAGCCTGCGGCCCGTACCTGTCGAAAGAGGCGGAATATAGATAGCCGTGATTTAGATCGCATCGCTTTCCGGTATCTCGCGCTAAATTTGGGGACGCTTTCACACACGGGACCGGTTCAATCTGGCTGGAATCAGATACAAAATCATATCCAAGCACAATGTCCGCCTCTCAGCCAGCTAATAACTCCTGCCTAATTCACTGGCACTTGTTGCCTCGCTCGATGGAAAAGGACAATATGAAAGTTTTTGCAAACACCCTGAAATCACAGTCGCGCCTTGCAGCGTTACCGCTGGCCGCCCTTTTGGCCTGCTTCGCAATTCCCACACTTGCCCACGGAACCACCGTACGTTCCACGAACCCATCGAGCGGCGCTGTCAATACACCCACCAGCACCAACGGCGATAACAACGTTGTTACCGGCACAGCAGTGTCCGCTACCTTCAGCGTACCCATGAACCCAGCAACCATCGACTCATCCCCTGCTGGATCGGTACTTACCTTCACACTCAAGGGATCAAGCGGGGACTACGTCGATGGCACTGTAGCCTTGAACGCCGCAAAGACCGTGGCTACTTTCACGCCGACCGATTCCGAGCTCAGGCCCGATGAAAAGTACACAGCCACCATCACCACCGCGGCCGAGAGCGCGGGCGGCGTCGCCCTCCCCGATCCAATCAAGTGGAGCTTCACCACCGGCGACAGGCCCTTTACTGGTCAAGCACCAGTAAACCTTGGAACGGCCGGAGACTTCGCGATTCTGACTAAGACGGGAATAACAGACGTGTATAAGTCCTCTGTCGTTGGGAGTGTTGGAACCAGCCCAATCACCGGTGCCGCTCTACTGTTGCGCTGCACTGAAGTTGCGGGCATGGTGTACACAGTCAATGCAGCCGGCCCTCTGCCATGCAGAGTAACAAGCCCCAGCTTGCTGACCACAGCCATTGGCGATATGGGATTTGCATACACTGACGCCGCAGGACGTTCGATTCCCGACTACACAGAACTGGGCGCCGGAGAGATTGGCGGATTGACACTCACGCGCGGCCTTTACAAATGGGGTAGCGGCGTTTCCATCTCGACCAGTGTTACCCTGTCGGGTGGCCCCAACGACGTATGGATCTTCCAGATAGCGAAGAATCTGACGCAGGCAAGCGCCACCGGAATCACGTTGGCAGGCGGAGCTCAGGCGAAGAACATCTTCTGGCAGGTAGCCGGCCAGGTGTCGATCGGAACCACTGCCCACTTCGAGGGCGTGATTCTCTCCAAGACACTCATTGCGATCAAGACCGGCGCATCGGCGAACAGCAGACTACTGGCACAGACCGCAGTCACGCTGGAACAAAACGCAATTACCCAACCCACGCAATAACCCGCGGAGGGGAATGCTTGGCAGGAATCCCAGGTCTCGCTTCCGAGGCCTGGGATTTGCTTTTTCCGCCGTCAAAATTCGCAGTACCCGAGTTTCACCCCGACCCTCCAGGCAGGCGCAGTCGCTCATCCTTTAAAATGGCGCCATCCGTAACGGAGCAAACCATGGTCTTCACCAAGCGACTCCGCGACGGCGTCATCCGCGGCCAAATCACAACCAGCATCCGCATCTGGACCAGCCCTCACGTCAAAGTCGGCAACCGATACAGCTTGGGCGACGGCCACATCGAGATCGAGTCCATCACGCCCATCGGCCTGCCTGACATCACCCACCAGATGGCCGTCGAGTCCGGCTTCCTCGGCGTCCTCGACCTGCTCAAAGTGGCCAAACACGGCCCCGGCACCAACGTCTATTTGATTCGCTTCCACTTCATCAAATCCAAATCCTCTATAGGTCGCAAGTAATCTATTCCCTGTTCCCTGTTCCCTGCCTCGTATACCATTGCCAAACAGGAGACCCCATGCCGCAGAGACCCCTGCTCGCTGTCGCCGCCCTTGCCGTCTGTACGACTGCACTTCCTCAAACGCTCGCCGCGCAAACTCCCACGCCGCAGCCGCTTCAATCCATGCCTTACTCGCCCTCGCTCGACGTCACCAGCCTCGACCGTAGCGTGGACCCATGCCAGGACTTCTACAAGTTCAGTTGCGGCGGCTGGGAAAAGAACAATCCCATCCCCGCCGACCAGGCTTCGTGGAGCGTCTACGCCAAGCTCGGCAATGAGAACCAGCAGTTCCTCTGGGGCATTCTTGCGGACGACGCCAAGGCAACCAACCGTACGCCCATCCAGCAGAAGGTCGGCGACTACTTTGCCGCCTGCATCAACACCTCGGCCATTGACTCGCTCGGCGACAAGCCACTGCAGCCCGCGCTCGCCGAGATCGATGCCCTCAGGACCCGCGCCGCGCTCATCGCCGCCTTGACCCACCTGCATCACGAGTACGCAGGCAGCTTCTTCTTCGGCTCCGGCACCGATCAGGATGCGATCGATTCGTCGCTGATGATCGTCGAACTCCGCGCCGGAGGCCTCGGGCTGCCCGATCGCGACTACTACACAAAGACCGACCCCAAGAGCGTGAAGATTCGCGAAGAGTACGTCGCCTACATTCAGCAATTGCTGGCCCTCACCGGTGAAAGCACCGACCAGGCCAAGGCCGACGCCGACGCAACCCTCAAGATTGAGACCACCCTGGCCAACGCTTCCCTCACCCGCGTCCAGCGCCGCGATCCGCACAACACTTACCACATGCAGACCATCGAAGAGCTCGCCAAGCTCGCCCCCTCCATCGATTGGCCGCTCTACTTCAAGACGCAGGGCGCGCCCGGCATCAGCAAGCTCAACGTCTCGCAGCCCGCGTTCATGAAAGCCGTTGAAGCCGAGCTCACCACCGAGGACGTTGCCGGCCTGCGAGGCTATCTCCGCTTCCATCTCGTCACTGCCGCCGCATCCAACCTGGCCCACCCCTTTGAGCAGGCCAGCTTCGACTTCTATTCCAAGACGTTGCGCGGCATCCCCGCCATGCCTCCACGCTGGAAGACCTGCACACGCGCCGTTGACCGCAGCCTTGGCGAAGCGCTCGGCCAGGAGTTTGTGGCTCGGACCTTCTCCGCCGACACCAAGGCCAAGACGCAGTTGATGACCGAGCAGATAGAAACCGCCATGCAGCACGAGATTGAAAATCTTGACTGGATGAGCCCCGCAACCAAGGCAGAAGCACTGCGTAAGCTGCACGCCATTCGCAACAAGATCGGCTATCCGGAAAAGTGGCGCGACTATTCCGCGCTTACCGTCAAGGCAGACGATTATTTCGGCAACGTCCAGCGCTCGTATCACTTTCAAGACGCGCGCGAATGGAACAAGCTCGGCAAGCCCGTTGACCGCGATGAGTGGGGCATGACGCCGCCCACCGTCAACGCCTATTTCAACCCGCAGATGAACGACATCAACTTTCCCGCAGGAGTTTTGCAGCCGCCGCTCTACGATCCCAAAGAAGACGACGCGCCCAACTACGGCAACACCGGCGCCACCATCGGCCACGAGCTTACGCACGCCTTCGACGACGAAGGCCGCCAGTTCGACGCCAAGGGCAACCTGCGCGACTGGTGGACGCCGGAAGACGCGAAGGGCTTTGAAGACCGCATCAATTGCGTACGCGATCAGTATGCCGGTTACGTGATCGTTGACGACATCCACATCAATTCAAAGCTCACCAGCGGCGAAGATGTGGCCGATATCGGCGGCACGCTGCTGGCTTACATCGCATGGAAAAAGCAGACCGAAGGCACGACGCTCGCAGCGGCTGACGGCTTCTCGCCGGACCAGAGATTTTTTGTCGGCATGGCGCAGTGGGCCTGCGAAAACCAACGGGATGAGAACCTCCGCGTCAGCGCCATCACCAATCCTCACTCGCCCGGCTTCGCCCGCATCAACGGCGTAGTCTCCAACATGCCCGAGTTCCAAAAAGCCTTCAACTGCAAGGCCGGCCAGCCCATGGTCCACACCCCAACCTGCCGCGTCTGGTAACCAAAACAAAAGCGGGGCCGCCCGATTCCTCATCGGCCGACCCCGCTGACTGATCTCTGAAAACTGATCTCTGATCTCTGTTACTGCGTCAGCACCACCTGATCGCCTTCCTTCAATCCACTCGTAATCTCCGTAACACTTCCGTTTGACAAGCCAACCGTCACCGGCATCTTCCGCGTGCCTTCCTTCTGGCTTTTGTCGGGAAACTCCACCGATGCATTCTTCTGGTTGTCATAGGTCACCGCATTCTCCGGCACCGTCAGCACGCCCTTGTGCTCGTCCAGCAGAATCTCCGCATTGGCCGTCATCAGCGCCTTCAATTCACCGCCTGGGTTGTTGATCGAGACACGCACTTCAAACGTGGTCACGTTGTCTTTCTCCACTCCCATCGGTGAAATCTTCGTCACCTTGCCGTTGAATGTGCGATCGCGAAAGCTTTCCACCTTGATGCGCGCCGGCTGTCCCATGTAGACGTGGGCAATGTCCGCCTCGTCCACCTTGCCGTCCACATACACTTCGTTCACGTCGCCCTCGGTCATCACCAGCGTGGCCGTCGAGCCCAGCACCAGAATCGAACTGACCGCATCGCCAATCTCCACATCGCGGGAAAGAATCACGCCATCCATCGGCGCAACAATTGTTGTGTAACCCAGTTGCTCCTCGAGCTGTTTCAGGCTGGCTTCGGCCTGCTGAACCTGCGCCTTCGCCTGCCTCAGCTTGGCGTTGTCCACACCAATCTGCGCCTTCGAGCTGTCCCGCCTGGTGAGCGCCGCAAGATAATCCTTGTTGGCATCGTCCAGCGTCTGGCGGCTCACAATGCCATCCTTCTGCATCTCAGTGTTGCGATCGAGCGTTGCCTTGTACATAGGCAGGTCCGGCGCGGAGGCATTCACCTTGTCCTGCTCAACATTCGCTTCGTAGGTGCCCACATTGGCCTGCGCGCTGGCCAATTGCGCGCGCTGCGCTTCCACCTGCGCCACAATCTCCTGCTGGTCCAGTTGCGCAAGTTCCTGCCCTTTCTTCACCTGGTTGTTGATATCCACATAGAGCTTCTCCACAATTCCAGAGGCCTTGCTCTTGACCTCGACCTTGGTAATTGGCTGAATCTTCCCCGTAGCCACCACGCTCCGCGCCACATCCCCGCGCGTCACCTTGGACAGCCGGTTGGGATCGATCGTCGTCCCCTTGGCCAGCCGCACCGCGAAAAACGCGGCCACCAGCACCACCAAAACCCCCACAACCGAGAGGCCAATCCAGAATCCTTTTCCTTTGCGCGACCCAGCCACTTCAACCTCCATCGAAATAGAACCCGGCAATGCCGGAACCAAGAATAAGCGCAAGCCTCGAGCCGCAAGCCCGTACCGCAGGTCCGATCATCGCAGACCCACTCACGCCAAGAGATTTCGCTTTCTTCAATCCTCTACGGAATCCACAAGCTTTTCGTTCCCGCCCTTCTTATGGAACCACTGCCGCCCGCCCTGCGTATCATTCCCATAGCAGCATCGCCTCACCAACCATCATGCAGACGTTCTCCGACACTCTCGGCCAGGTCTTCCGCGCCATCTTGGCCAACAAGCTGCGCACCTTCCTCACCATGTTTGGAATCGCCTGGGGAGTCGGCTCCCTGCTCGTCCTCGTCGGTCTCGGAGAAGGCTTCCGTTCCGGGCAGCATCGCAACCTCGCCAGCTTCGGCAACGACATCGTCATGATGTGGGATTCCACCATTCCCGCCGTTGCCAATCAGCACACCGGTATGAGGCCTTACCAGTTCACCCTGGGCGACGAAGCCGCCGTCGGCGCTCTCCCTGAAGTCAAAGACGTCACAGGTTTCCTGAGCCGCGGAGACATGTATGAGGTCAGTGCATTCTCCAACACCAGCGGCCAGGTTTTTGGCGTCGAGCCCAACTTTGCCGAAATGCGATTTGTTCCCCTCGCCGAAGGTCGCTTCATCGATGCCAAAGACGTAGCCGACCGCCGCCGCGTCGTCGTCCTCGGGTCCAAAAGCGCCGCGCTCCTGTTTCCAGGACACCCCTCCATGGGCGAAAGCATCATCATCAACGACGTATCCTTCCAGGTCGTCGGCCGCGTCGGGCCCATCAGCCACGGCAACAACGACAGCGACAATCAGAAACTCTACATCCCCCTCTCCATCATGCAGCAGATGTTCGCCTACAAAGGCGACAATGTCGCCCGAGACGCGCTCACCGGAATCGCCTATCACCCAGCCATCAAGGGAGACAGCACCAAGGCCGTGCCCGCCGTGCACCGGGTCATCGGCCAGCGGCACAACTTTGACCCCAGCCTCAAAGATGCATTCGACGAGTGGGATACGATTCGCGAGGAAAAACTCGTCGGAACCATCTTCGATGCGATGGATGTGTTCCTCGGCGGCGTCGGCGTCGTCACGCTTGGCCTTGGCGCTGTCGGCATCATTAACATCATGCTCGTCAGCGTCACTGAGCGAACTCGCGAAATCGGCGTGCTCAAGGCCATCGGCGCCACCAAAAGCGCAATCCTCGCCCAGTTCTTCTGGGAAGGACTGCTGCTCACCGGCATCAGCGGCCTGCTCGGCATTGGGCTCTCCGCCGGCCTCATGGGCCTGCTTGACCACTTCTTCACCGGAAAGGTTCCCGGCTTCGATCCGCCCCGCCTGGTCCCCTGGTCCGCCGCCCTTGCCATCGGTTCGCTCGCCCTTTCCGGCATCGCCGCCGGGCTCTACCCCGCCAGCAAAGCCGCCGCCCTCGACCCAATTGAAGCCCTGCGCCGCGAATAGTACGATGCGCCCCGCAGCCAACCGTCGCTGATCTCTGAAACCTGATCTCTGATAGCTGGTTCCTCTATGCTCAAAGACATTCTTGCCCAAGCCTGGGAAGCGATGGTCTACAACCGCAGCCGCACCGCCATCACCATGGTGGGCATGGCCTGGGGCATCGCGACCGTGGTCCTCCTGCTCGCTTATGGCGCCGGCTTCTCGCGCGCCATCCAGGCCATCTTCGCCCAATGGGGCGTCAACCACATGGAAGTCTATAGCGGCCGCACCTCAGAGCAGGCCGGCGGCGACAAGGCCGGCGTCAAAGTCCGCTTCAACCTCGACGATGTCGACCGCATCTGGAATACCGTTCCCAATGTCTCCTCCATCACGCCGGTCATGTTTCAGGATGTTGTCGTCAAAAACGACCTCCACACCTACACCTGGACCGTCAATGCCATGCGTCCCCAGGGCCTCGACATGCTCGCCATGACCGTCTCGGAGGGCCGCCCCTACAATGGCCAGGAAGAGCAGCAGCGCGCCCATGTCTGCGTCATCGGTTCCGACGCAAAAACAAAGCTTTTCTCCGGCGGCTATGCAGTCGGCGAGTCCATACGGCTCAACGGCATCCTCTTCGCCATCGTCGGCGTGCTCGATCCCAAGATGGTCGAAGGCGAAAACAATATCAACACCGCCATCTGGATTCCCTTTTCGACCATGAGCGATTTGAGAGACACCACATGGATTGACGGCATCTGGTTCAACTACTCCGCCGACAACGAAATCGTCGAAAAGAACCTCCGCGACACCCTCGCCGCCGCGCATCACTTCGTCCCGTCAGATCATCGCGCCATCTTTGTCGCCAATCTTCAAACCCAGTTGCACCAGTTCGCAATCGTCTCCATCGCTCTGCAGGTGCTGCTGGCCCTGGTCGGCGCACTCACGCTGGGAATCGCTGGCATCGGCCTCATGAACATCATGCTGGTCTCTGTGCAGCAGAGGACCCGGGAAATCGGCATTGAGAAGGCTCTCGGCGCTCGACGCCATCACATCCTCATCCAGTTCCTCACTGAGGCCATGGCCATCACCGGTGTCGGCGGCTTGTCGGGCATCGCTCTCGCTTATCTCGTCTCCATCCTCGTCGGCCGAATCCCGCTTTACAGCGCCATCGCCAAAAATGGTGAGAACGCCGACATCCGCCTGCTCATCTCGCCCACCACCGTCATCGTCGCCACCGTCATCCTCGCCATCACAGGGCTCATCAGCGGCATGATCCCCGCCATCCGCGCCGCCAACCTCGACCCCATCGAGGCGCTCCGCTACGAATAGCGCGCCGGCCTGTCGCAGGCCCTGGGCATCGCTCAGGGTTTTTAGGAGTAGGTACCCAGGATATTTCTCTCAAAAAGGAACTGACTCTAAAGCCAGCGGAAATCCCTGCTCAAGTGTGCAGAGTCGATCGGGCACAGCTTCCTGACTTTGCGAGGGGCTCGCGAAGCGGGGATCAAAGGCTCTGGGCTGCGGCCGGGGAGCAGAAGCCCAATGCCGGGAAGCGTTTTTCTTACGAGGTGTAGCTGCCAACGGTGCTGCTAAGGTTCGCAAATGCGTTGCTGAGTCCAATCGCCAAAAAATGGGAGCAGGCCGTGGCGCCAAAGCAGATCATGCCGCCGACCAGGGCATATTCAACCATGTCCTGACCTTCATCACGAGCCGTCAGTTCCTGAAATCTCACATACAGCTTGAGCAGCATTTTGTTCACGTCGCCGATCCTCCACAAATTCTTCGTCCGCACCTAGCCCGGAGTAACACTTTCGTAGCAATCGGCGTGCCGATCGAAGCTTGACGCTATCTATAAGAAAAACATAGAGATCACACTGAAATCCCGGCGGGAAATCACCCTACCTGTAAACACCTGTATACATGTCCCACGGCAAAGGATTGTTGGGTTTACGTATTCTCCCCGCTCGCAAAGCGCTCCAATCGGCGCCCTCCGCACCGGCGGGAATCAGCCCCCGGTTCGGCCCAGAATGACGACTCCTTCATCTCTTGACCATCAATATGTGACACTTGTCACAAAAGGCAATCGTGCCACGGTGCAAACATAGTCCTCACGCTATGACTGACTTTACTGGTACCCCTTTTCTCCCTTCGATCTTCCCGCAGATGAACGGAGGCCGCTCGTGAACCTCGACCCATCCGGATTTGTCGCTGATCCTGCGTTGATTGAAAGCCTGGAAAAGGGTTCTACCCCCATTCCATGCGACGCCGATCGCATTCTGTTCTGCCAGGGAGAGGCGCCTTCTGGCCTCTACATCCTCAAATCCGGCCGCGCCACGCTTGCCATGACCTCCGTGCTGGGCGAGGAAATCATCTCGGCAACTGCGGGCCCCGGCTCACTGCTCGGTCTGCCAGGCCTCATCGGCAATCAACCTTATACGCTCACCGCCATCGCGTTGGCCGGGGCCGAAGTGAGATATGTCACACGCGACAGCTTTACCAATCTCATGGGCGCCAACCCCATGCTCGCCTTCAAAATTCTCGCCGTTCTGGCCGCTGAAGTTCGCTCCGCCCGCAGCGTCATCCTGCTGCGCTGACGAACTATAGAAAATAGGTTGCACCTCAGGGAACCTCTGATCAAGTCGAAGTCTTGAAAGAGCACGACTTCAATAGCCTGCCCTGAGCGAAGTTGAAGGGTGCCGCAAGTGCCGCAAAATCCACTGGGCTTTCGAACTTATCCGCAAATTGGTAGCGCCGATCTCCAGATCGGCTGTCCTGAGGGTCTCCAGACCCTCAGAGGCCTCAATGGACGCGCTTAAGGAGCCTCCGATCAAGTCGATGTTTTGAAAGGGCACGACTTCAATAGCCTGCCCTGAGCGAAGTTGAAGGGTGCCGTAAGTGCCGCAAAATCCACTGGGCTTTACAGGCTGCGGAAAAACTACCAATTGGCCGAAGTTTTGAAAGGGCGCGGCTTCA
>Ga0302187_10000086_pt1 | contig 91440 bp, 86 predicted proteins | sample II_Bog_E1_3_FD_202120 | JGI IMG/M metagenome (GOLD analysis project Ga0302187, IMG submission 202120) | Peat permafrost microbial communities from Stordalen Mire near Abisko, Sweden - II_Bog_E1_3 | ecosystem: Environmental > Terrestrial > Soil > Wetlands > Peat | place: Sweden: Abisko...
CTCGAGAAGAAAACATCGGAACACATGCGCATGCTGCAGAGGAAACCAGCGCGCGTCAGAAAATACTTTGAGAACGAATACATTGCTTATGCGGCTTAGCAGATATTGTCAGTTGCCGGGTTAATAGTACTGTCTTTGTCCTCAGTGCCGCGTCAGCACCGCCAGCAGGGCCTCGCGCAATTCAGCAATGGCAAAGGGCTTTTCAAGCGTGCGATCGGCACCCAGCAGACGCACCAGATTCAGCGAGTCCATGCTGAGGTCAGTGCGGCCTCGGCCCGACATGGCGATGATACGCAGCGCCGGATACAGCCGGCGCAGGCTGCGGATCAGGCTGACACCATCCTGCTCGGGCATGACAAGATCGGTCAGTACCACGTCCACCAGTTCCTCGGCCAGCACGGCCAGCGCCCTGCTCCCGTTTTCCGCCAGCCTGACCGTAAAACCCTCGTTGCCCAGCACCTCGGCCAGATAGCGGCGGAACTGGTTGTCGTCCTCCACCACCAGTATCGACGGGCTGCTGCGTGCACTATCCATGAACATGCGTTCCTATACGGGCTGGTTGTCGTGGTGGATGCCATCCCTGCTTAGCAAGCCGCCCAGACAGTCCAGCAAGGCCGGAATGTCCACCGGCTTGGCCAGCACCGGCCAGCGCAAGCCCTCGTGCGCAAGCAACACGGCCTGACCACTGAGCATGACCACCGGCAGGCCGGGTTGCTGTTGCTGGGCACGTTGCGCCAGCTCCATCCCGTCAATCTGCGGCATGAGCAGGTCGGTCAGCAAGAGATCGACCCCGTCTTTCTGCAAGCGCACCAGCGCCTGCCGGCTGTCGGTGCTCACCTCGGCACTGTAGCCGTGGCTGCGCAGTACCTCGCCCAGCATGTCAGCCACGGCCTTCTCGTCATCGACCACCAGTATGTGCTCGCCGCGCCCACCCTTGGCCACCCTGGCCGGCGCGGCCTGCCCTGCCGGCAGCGGAAAAAGTATGCGGAAACGGCAGCCACCGGAGTTGCTTTCAACCAGGATATGCCCGCCGAACTCATGCACGATACCGTGTACCACCGGGAGCCCCATGCCGCTGCCCTGACCAACGGCCTTGGTGCTGAAAAAGGGATCAAAAATCCTCTCGCTGACAGCGGCATCAATGCCGGGGCCGTGATCGTGCACCGCGATTTCCACGAAGGACCCGGCCACCCGGTGATGGCAGGAGGCACACAGCGTTGGCGGCAACTCCGTCAGCTGCGCCAGCAGCTCTACCTCGCCTTCTGCCGCCATGGCGTCGCGGGCATTGATGACGAGGTTCATGACGACCTGCTGGAGCGCGACCGCGTCCATGAGGATGCCCGGCAGCCCGGCGCTGATGTCGGTGTGCAGGTGCAGGGCTGAGGGCAAGGTCGGCTGCAACATGCGCACGGTGTCCTCGATCAGGCCGGCCACCGGCTGCACCACGCCCGTGCGGCGGCCGCCCCGGCTGAACAGCAGCATCTGCCGGATCAGCTCCTGCGCCCGCTCGCCGGCCAGCTTCACCTCCTGCAATTGCCGCTGCAAGGCCGGGTCTTGTGCGGCCGTCGCCCGCTGGGCGGCCAGGTCGGTGTAGCCCAGTATGCTGGCCAGGATATTGTTGAAATCATGGGCGATGCCGCCGGTGAGCTGGCCGATGGCTTCCATTTTCTGAGCCTGCTGCAGACCTTTTTGCAGGGCTTCGCGCTCGGCCTCGACCTGCTTCAGCGCGGTAATGTCGCGCACCATGCCCATGACGCGCACCGGGTCGCCGTCTTCATTACACACCTGCCAGGCGCGGAACGCCACTGGCACCCGGCGCCCGTCACGGGTGAAGATTTCCTTGCGCACCATATCGCAATGGCCCTTGCTGCGAATCTGGTTGCCGGCCAGATCATCGACGGCGCGCCAGTCCTCAGGCGTCAGCGACCGCACACTGATACCCTTCACATCGGCGGCGCCATAGCCGGTCATCTGCAAAAAGGCCGGGTTGCCCTCCTCGATCATCCCTCCCAGCGAAATGAAGTAGAGCCCGTCGAGATTGGTGTCGAACAGGCTGCGGTAGCGCGCCTCGGACTCGCGCAACGCCACCTCGGCCAGGCGGGACTCGGTAATGTCCTGCGCCGTACCGAGCAGACAGAGTCGCTGGCCGGCTGTGTCGCGCTCCAGGGTGATATCCACCCGCCAATAGCGCCAGTCGCCCTGGAAGGTGCGGGCGCGCAGCTCGGTCACCACGTTTTCATTGGTGGTGACGAGCTGCAACAGGGACTGCTGTAGCCGGGCCGCGTCTTCCGGCAGCACCAGTGCATGCAGGGTGGAGACATCCAGGGTTTTCTGGCCGGGCGGGCATTTGATCATTTCCTGCAAGGCATCGGAAATTTCCAGCCGGCGCCTGGCAAACACCCACTGCCAGGCGCCGAGCCGGGCGATGCGCTGCGCCACCAGCAGCTGATTGCTGTGCTCGGTCAGGGCCAGCTCGGCCTGCTTGCGCTCGTGCACATCGGCAATCTGGCTGATGAGGTAGCGCTGGCCGGTGCCGCCCTCCAGCACCAGACCTCGGGTATCGCCCCAGCGCACCTCGCCGTCACGGGTCAGGAAGCGTTTTTCCAGCCGGTAACCGCCCCCTTCGCGGGCTGTGCGCAGGGCCTCTTGCCAGGCCGCCTGCTCCTCCGGCAGGGTGTGTTCCAGCAGGGAGCGGCCAATCAACGCGGCGCTGGCGTCATAACCGAGGAAATGCGCGTACTCCTCGTTGACCACCAACAGGCGGCCATCCTCCTCCGCGAGCGCAATGGCCACCGGAGCGGACTGGAAAACCTGTCGAAAGCGTGCCTCGCTGGCCTGCAGGCGGGCGATGGTCTGGCGCAGCTCCGTAACGTCCTGCGCCACCGCCATCACGCCCGCTGGCCCGCCGGGCGCGGCGGCATAGCTCAGGCGCCAGCGCAGTTGCAACTGCTGACGGCCACGCAGGGGGAACTCGATGGTGGCCGATGTCCGGTCCGGCCCCAGTGCCAGGAATTCGGCCCGTACGCGCTCCACGCTGCCGACGGCGACGCCCCGATCGAAAAAATCACGCCCCAGCATGTCTGCACGCTCAAGGCCGCTGATGTCGGCCAGCACGGGGCTCCACTCGATCACCTGAAAACGGGCATCGAGCATCATGATGCCGGTATCGCCCACCTGCAGGAGTTGCCGGAGTGCCTCGGTGACGGCAAGCCGCTGGTGCCGCCATTGCCGGTACAGCAACAGCACCAGCCCTGCACACATCGCCAGCAGCCAGACCATGAGGTAAGCGGGCATCATGTCTCCCTGGAGTAAATACTTGTGCTGACCATGCCCTGTATCATCCCGACTGGCAAGCCCGGCCCGGACGGCCCCGGACCCGAAAATGGCGTCACCATAATAGAATGGTAAACCCGATCAGGCATGCTATATGCTGACTGGCTGGCCAAAAGCCTGCTTGCCATCTTTATCACCCTGCGTTTCCCTCTCCGGGCCGGGTCCCATTTTCCGCATGGCGGCGTTGTCAACGGCTTGTCTGGAATAGCCAAGCCACGCAGCTCTTGCCGTCTCGCCCTGCGAAAGGCAGGATTCCGGCACAGGGCGATAGAGATGGTCAACAGACTCTCAAGGGCCGCGTACCAGACAGTTTTGTTGTTTCCCGCCCACATTTCCCGCGCTACAGAGGCTTGCATGGAAGAAGAAGTCAGAACCTGGTGGATTATTCGGGGCAAGGAAAAAACCGGGCCGCATGTGCGCTCGGAACTGAAAACCATGGCCGCCACCGGTGCCCTGCTCGTCAGCGACCATATCTGGAAAGAGGGCCTGAAAGCGCCCATGCCGGCGTCATCCATGAGTGGTCTGGAGTTCATTGCGGCACCGCCACCACCACCGGGGGCCGGCGCGCAGGCAGCGGCAGCACAGCCCGCCGGCTGGACAGTCGAGACCGTCGCCGACCGGCACCATAAGCCCTTCGGCGTGCCCGCCGCGGCACCAGGGGACGAGCAGCAGGGCGCCGGCTTTGGTGAGGACGCCAGCCAGGTTCCGGCCAGCCACGGAGTTGAGTGGATTGCTGGCGGCTGGCGGATTTTCTGGCAGTCACCCTTGCTGTGGGGCCTGGCCGCATTGATCTGGTCGCTGCCCAAATATATTGCCATGTACCAACTGAGCCACCATCAAAGCGATCCGGCTCCCCTGGTAAATCCAGGCAGCCCGTTCGCTCACCCGGCGTTTCCGCCGCCGGATCAGCTGATCTCACCGGAGTTGTTCGGTGCCGGCCTGATTACCCTCCTGGTAGCAGGCTTCGTGCTCGCGATGATGCTGGGCCCCGTCATCAGTGCCGGCCTGTATGCACTGGCCCATGCCATCCGCGAGAATGACTCGCCAGGCCTTGGCCATATTTTCCACGGCTTCCGGCAACGCGTTGGCGCGTTGATGATGCTGGGACTGCTGCTGTTGCTGTGTTCACTGGTAGCCATACTGCTGGCCGCTGGCGGCGCGCTGCTCTTCGGGGGCGGAATGGGTGGGCAGATGGGCATGTCTGCCGGACAATTGTTCGCGCACCCGGCCATGCTCCTCATGGTGGTCATGAGCGTGTACATGACCCACACGGTGTTGTCGCTGGGTATCCTGCTGGTACTGTTGTTTCTGTTGATAGGCTCCTTCTGGTTTGCCACACCGCTGGTTTTCTTTCTGGACCTGGGGCCCATCACCGCCATGCGTGCAAGTCTTGGGGCCTGTTTCAGGAATTTCATGGCAATATTGGTCTACGTGCTGCTGCTGTTCGATATGTATGTCGGACTAGGCTTCGTGCAGGCAGCCCTGACACCCGACGCGGGGCCTGATGCGCTGCATGCGGTTATCGGGTTTGTCTTTACGGCTTTCTGGGTTTCGCTATTGGCAGCCAGCAGTTATGCAGGCTTCCGCAATGTCTTTGGCTGGAACCAGGACTGAAGCCGGATTTCGCCGGGAACCGTGCACGAGGCCATACCTGTGGGCCGCACACTGAAGGAGTACTTATGGAAGGTGAAGTCAGAACATGGTGGGTGCTGCGCGGCTCCGAAAAATTCGGGCCGTACACCCGCTCCGAGCTGAAGGCTATGGCAACTGCCGGCAACGTGGTCAGCGGCGACCTGATCTGGAAAGAAGGCTTGAAAGCGGCAGTGCGGGCCGACACCCTGCCCGACCTGAGTTTTGCCGAGCCGTCTTATGACAACGGCAGCGCGAATGCAGGCGGCAACCCTTACCGCGCACCCGGCGCTGCAGTAGCCGATGTGCACCACAGCGCACCCGGCAGCTTTGGCACCGAGGCGCGGCGAGTGCCTGCCGGCCATGGCAGCCAGTGGCTGGGTGAAGCCTGGGATATTTTCAAACAATCGTGGCTTACGTGGACAATGGCCCTCGTCGTCATGTGGGTCTGCCTTGGCATCGTCGCCATGGTCCCTGTGCTGGGCTCTATCGCCCAGGCGCTGCTGTCACCGGTTTTCGCCGGTGGGCTGATTGCCATGGCACACGCCACCAGTAACGGGGAATCCGCCGACATCAATCATCTTTTTGATGGCTTCCGGCAGAAATTTGGTCCGCTGGTGGTGCTCGGGCTTATCAATATCGGCCTTATGCTGGCCCTGGCGGTTGTAGTGCTCATCGCTTTCTTTATGGTCCTTGGCGTCGGCGTACTCGGCAACCTGCACAATCCCGCTGCCCTGCTTAATGGCAGCACCCTGGTGGGCATCTGGTTTATCATGGTGATACTGGTGATCGGCATCGCGCTGTTTGCCTCTGCCAACTGGCTGGCGCCCTCCCTGATCATGCTCAGCAATATGAGCCCCACTGACGCGCTGGGCTCCAGTTTCAGGGCCTCCTGGCGCAACTGGCTACCCGGCCTGAACCTGGCGTGGCGGCTGGTTCTGATCGGCTTGGGGGCGGTGATCCTCGTTTCTGCCCCCTCGGTTGCTGCGTATATACTTGTCAGCAGCAAGGTATTGGGCTTCTTGATCGGTGGCATTATGGCTCTGGTATTCGGGATTACCTTTCTGGCTTTCGTACCGATCTCGACCTACACGAGCTTCCGGGATTTGTATGGCCACGGCGAATATTGATTGCCGCAGTAACACCCAATAAAAAACCCCGCTTTGCGGGGTTTTTTATTGCATCAACAGTTTGAGTCAATATCCTGGATCAGCTATTTCGAGACTGTCCACGTAAGCATTCGATCGCCGACACGATAGCTGCTTCATCTGGCTTGGCTACCCCCCATTCCTTCCAAAAATCACGTGTAGCGCTATCGGGCGGGATTTGGGGCTTGTCCAGCTTGATTCGCGCCGGCAAAAGTACTGCGTCGCCCAGCAGCAGTGCCTCCCCCGTATCGAGCAGCGGCAATATACTGGTCAGACCAGCAAGCGAGTCCGGCATCAAGCGCTTGATAACGCCCTGATCGGTCTCATTGGTCAAGCGCAGCGCAAGGAAGTTGTTGCACTGGCTGAGGATTGTTCGGCTAACATCCGAAGGGCGCTGGCTGACAACAAGAAGCGAAAATCCATACTTGCGGCCTTCCTTCGCAATCCGCTCGAATGAACCGAGCGCTTGACGCTGTACTGCGTCAGCGTCATCGCGGACAGGAAGATAAAGGTGAGCCTCGTCGCACAGCAACGTGACCGGGGTTCGCAATTTCCCACCCATCCAGAATTGCACATCGTAAAGCAGCCGCGCCAATGTCCCGGTGACGACAGGAAGAACATCGGCAGGAACCTCCGAGAAGTCAATAATCTTGATACCCGTGCCTCCACCTGACCGCAGTAGCTTGAGCACCTGTGAGGACAGCCAATCGTATTTCATCGCTGCTGGCGGAGGCGTAAACATGAACCCATAGCGGCGGTCATCAAGCTTAGCTTCAAGGCGCGACAAAAAACGGGTCAGCTTGTCCTCCCATTCGCCTTTTACCGGTGCCCCCGCTTTTCCAATTCCCTTGGTCGTATTGTCTATGTTCAAGATTCCGACAAGTTCCCTCACATCGTAGGGGATCGGAGAGTCGACAGTGTAGGTCTTCTTGATACTGGCTTTACCTTCGGCATCTAGGGTCTGGCCTTTCAATGTACGCACATGCAGCGTGAACCGAGATGCTTGATTGGGTGCATTTTGGTCGCTTCGATCAAGGATCATCGATAACATCTCGTCGCGATTAAGCAGCCAATATGGCAAGAAAAGCGCATCGTCGCCGGGACTCTCTAGGTCGCCCGGACCAGCAACGCGGAAGCGTTCTGCAAAACCTCCTGCTGCCTTGTTGGCAAGCGGGGCGTATTCTCCGTGCATGTCGAATACGATGATGTTCGGGAACTTCAATTTGGCTGCCCGCTCAAGGATCAGCGCAACCGCCCAGCTCTTACCTGACCCGGTACTGCCGAGAATTGCAGCATGGCGCTGAAAGAACTTGTCGCCACTGGCAATCGCATCGGCGGTGCGGTCGGCGACAAAGGTTCCGAGTTTGAGCCGTTCGTCCGCCTTGAACCCGGCGCCAAGGATACCCATGAACCGCTGGAGATTGCCGCCTTCAATCACGAAGCAATCACGGTCGATTTGCGGGAAACTGTCAGCACCGCGCTTAAAGGTATTCGCCCGATCACCCTCGACAGTCCTGAACGTGCCGATCAACACGCCTTGAATGAGATCGGTCGGCACCGCCGCCAACAGCATACTGTCAGCCTCTTCATCGCTCGGACTTGGGAGTTCCTCCCGAACAGTGCGCGTTACCCGCTCGGTCATTGCGATCAGATACTCGCGTTCCGTTCCTCCACGGATAGCGATGAGCTGGCCGATTCCGATCCGCGTCAGCAGTATCGAGTTGGTAACATCGATCGCGACGCGACTCGTATCGACCGAGGCAACACGCCCGATCTTGTCGTGGTCTGCAAACTGGAGAGCGGTTTCCGTCATGGCTCAAGAACCTCAGTAACGAATGTGCCTAAATCCCATAGGGCTAGGCCAGAAAAGAAGGTTTCGACGCCGGCAATGAAGACACTGGAGCCCGCAACACCCCCCTTTTCGGCGCGCTGTATTGCAATAACATTGGAACACCCTGCCAACAGCTTCCTCGCATTATCCGACAGCGCGTAGGTTAACAGGAGCGCCGGGACTCCATTGCGGATACGTGGCGTCAAGTGAGTTTCGAGATGGTCGTCGTTAAAGCCGTAGCCGATCACCAAGAAGCGGCTAGCACGATCGATCGCTGAGTTGGCGCGCTCGCGGTGCCGATCAAACGGGCTCTCGTAGCCGTTTCGAAATTTGTTTAGGCCAGGCGTAATAATGAGGCGTGGGAGATCAATTTCTCCAGAATATCGGACGGGCTTCCCATCGCGATGATACCAGTCTAGGCTGCCATGTGGCTTGAATACATTGGCGCGCTCGCGATAACGATACTGCACCTGCTTGCCGCGAAGTGTCACCTCGCGGCAAAAGCTCAAACGACTTTCAGTCTCATTCAACTCTCCTGCAAAGTTGCCGACGAAGAGAGTATCGACGCCGAGGCCAGCTTCCTCCGTCGCCACCTCGACCAGACGATCATAGTTTGTCGTGACAATCGGAATACCGGTTTGCGGCTTCAACAAATGCTTGACCAACCGTGTGAACCTTAGTATTCGCGTTCGAGAAAAAACCTCGGCGACAATCTGCCGTTCGCGGGCAGCGATCAGATTCACCGTTCGGGCGGCGATGGCCAATTCTAATCCAGGTGTTGGAGGCACTTCCAACAATGCTGCCTCCAGACCCTTGACAGGCAACAGCGGCGAGATTGCACGCCATCTATCGATGTCCCCAGCACCCAAATCGGTCATCACCGTCTTGTCGAGATGGGAGGCCAACTCTCCCATACTCGGCATCCCCTCGGCGCAAGACAAGCCCGAACCGACAACCGTTACAAGGCCGTCAGTCAAATACTGTTGGAGCATGAGCTTCAAGTCATGGAGTTCCAAACTTTCCCCTTGGAGGTTTCTGTAGCTGGAACAATTCAATTAGTATGGTGGAGTGCCAATTGATTGGCTATATCAAACGTGACAGCCGCCCAATAAAAAGCCCCGCAATGCGGGGCTTTTTATTACCTCAGCCGACCATTACTGGAAGGTAGCACCCTTCTCGGCCATGTCGATCAGTAGTTGCGGCGGTGCAAAGCGTTCACCGAACTTGGCCGTCAGTTCCTGCGAGCGCTTGACGAACTGCGGCAGGCCGATGAAGTTGATGTACTGCAACTGCCCACCGGTCCAGGGCGCCATGCCGATACCGAAGATGGAGCCGATATTGGCATCGGGCACGCTGCGCAGCACGCCTTCTTCGTAGCAGCGCGCGGCTTCGATGGACTGACGGAACAGGAAGCGTTCCTGCAACTCGGCAAACTCGGCGGCGCTGGGGCGTGCCTTGTCGGCCTTGACGAAGTGCTCGGTCAGGCCAGCCCAGAGATGCTTCTTGCCATCGGCGGGATAGTCGTAGAAACCGGCGCCTTCCTTTTTGCCCGGACGCTTGAACTCGTCGAGCATACGGGTGGTGAGGGCAGTGGAGGCATCAAAGGGCAGGCTCTTGCCTTCCAGGGCCAGGTCAGCCTCGGTCTGCTTGCGCACCTTGCGGCCCAACTCAAGATTCACTTCATCCAGCACGGCCAGCGGGCCTACGGGCATGCCGGCCTGCAAGGCGGCCTGCTCGATGGACAACGGGTTGAAGCCTTCCGCCAGCATGTTGACGCCTTCCATGCAGAAGGTGCCGAACACGCGGCTGGTGAAAAAGCCACGACTGTCATTGACGACGATGGGGGTCTTCTTGATCTGCAACACATAGTCGAAGGCCTTGGCCAGGGCTTCGTCGCCGGTCTGCTTGCCCATGATGATTTCCACCAGGGGCATTTTGTCGACCGGGGAGAAGAAATGCAGGCCGATGTAATTGGCCGCATTGCGCGAGGCTTCGGCCAGGCCGGTGATCGGCAGGGTCGAGGTGTTGGAGGCCATAAGAGCTTCCGGCGCGGCGGCTTCAGCCTTGTGGGTCACGTCGGCTTTGATCTTGCGGTCTTCAAACACGGCTTCGATGATGAGGTCGGCAGCGGTGAGCGCAGCGTAGTCGGTGGTCGCGGTGATCAGTGCCAGTTTCTCGGCGGCCGCTTCCTTGGTCATCTGACCCTTGGATACACGCTTTTCCAGCAGCTTCTGGGTGTAAGCCTTGCCCCGGTCGGCGGCGTCCTGCGCGGCGTCGATCAGCACCACCTCAATGCCCGACATGGCGGACACATAGGCTATGCCCTGCCCCATCATGCCAGCACCAAGAATGCCGACCTTGCGCGCCTTCCACTGCGGGAATTTTTCCTTGGAGGGGCGCGAGGCACCTCCGTTGATCTTTTGCAGATCAAAGAAAAAGGCCTTGATCATGTTCTTGGAGTGCTTGCCGGTGGCCAGGCTGGTGAAATAGCGGCCTTCGATCTTGATGGCGCTGTCGAAATCCACCTGCGCGCCCTCAACGGCGGCGCTCATGATGGCCTTGGGAGCCGGATAATTGTCCTGCGCGCCTTTCAGCTGCTTGCGCAGGTTGGCCGGGAAGGCTGGCAGGTTGGCGGCGAAGGACGGGGTGCTGGGGCTGCCGCCGGGGATCTTGTAGCCGCTCTTGTCCCAGGGCTGCTGGGCCGTCGGGTTGGCCTTGATCCAGTCGCGGGCCTTGGCCAGCATTTCTTCGGGGGTTTCCGCGATTTCGTCGATGATGCCGGTGGACAGGGCCTTGGCCGGCTTCATGCGCTGGCCCTGCATGAGCACGTTCATCAGGCCAGCCTGGATACCCAGCATACGGGTGATACGTGTTACACCACCGCCACCCGGCAGCAGACCGAGGGTCACTTCCGGCAGGCCGAATTCGGCCTTGGGGTTGTTGAGGGCAATACGACGATGGCAGGCCAGCGCGATTTCCAGTCCACCGCCGAGGGCGGTGCCGTTGAGTGCGGCAACGACGGGCTTGCCAAAGGTTTCCAGCAGGCGCAGCTGACGCTTGATCTCGGTCACGCCGGCTTCAAACTCGGTTGCCTGGGCGGGGCCGGCTTCGATCAGGGTACGCAGGTCACCACCGGCAAAGAAGGTCTTCTTGGCGGAGGTGATGATGACGCCCTTGATGTCGGCCTTTTCGGCGATCAGGCGGGCGATGGCTTCGGCCATGGACTTGCCGTAGAGCTCGTTCATGGTGTTGGCGGACTGGTTGGGGTCGTCGAGGGTCAGCGTGACAATATTGTCGGCGTCTTTTTCCCAGCGAATTGCAGATGTAGTCATGATTAATTGTCTCCGTATGCTTCGGCTGGGTTAAACACGTTCGATGATGGTGGCGATACCCATGCCACCGCCAACGCAAAGGGTGCACAGCGCGCGCTTGAGGTTGCGGCGCTCCAGTTCGTCGAGCACGATCTGCACGATCATGCAGCCGGTGGCGCCCAGCGGGTGGCCCATGGCGATGGAGCCGCCGTTGACGTTGACGATGTCGTCGGTGATGCCCATGTCTTTCATGAAGCGCATGGCCACGGCGGCGAAGGCTTCGTTGATTTCCCACAGGTCGATGTCCTTGACCTCAAGACCGGCCTTGGCCAGGGCCTTGCGGGCGGCAGGAGCCGGGCCGGTGAGCATGATGGTGGGGTCGGCGCCGCTGACGGCGGTGGCGATGATCTTCGCACGCGGCTTGAGGCCCAGCTTCTTGCCGGTGGCTTCATTGCCGATCAGCATGAGCGCGGCGCCATCGACGATGCCGGAGGAGTTCGCCGGGGTGTGCACGTGGTCGATCTTTTCGACCCAGTGGTATTTCTGCAGGGCCACGGCGTCAAAACCGCCCATTTCGCCCATCATGGCGAAGGAGGGGTTGAGGCCGGCCAGGCTGTCCATATTGGAGCCGGGCTTGATGAACTCGTCTTCAGCCAGCACGGTCAGGCCATTCATGTCCTTGACCGGCACCACGGACTTGTTGAACCAGCCCTCGGCGCGGGCCTTGGCGGCGCGCTGGTTGGACTGCACGGCAAAGGCGTCAACGTCCTGGCGGCTGAAGCCCTCGATGGTGGCGATCAGGTCGGCGCCCACGCCCTGCGGCACGAAGCCGGTGCTGAGGTTGGTGGCCGGGTCCATGGCCCAGGCGCCACCGTCGGAGCCCATGGGCACGCGCGACATGGACTCAACACCGCCGACTACGACGAGGTCTTCAAAGCCGGAGCGGATCTTCATGGCGCCGAGGTTCACGGCTTCGAGGCCGGAGGCGCAGAAGCGGTTGAGCTGCACACCGGCGGTGGTGTCATTCCAGCCGGCGGCGAGCGCAGCGGTCTTGGCAATGTCGGCGCCCTGGTCGCCCACGGGGGCCACGCAGCCCAGCACCACGTCGTCGATATAGTCCTTGATGGCCGCGCCATTGCGCGCCTCCAGCGCGTGCATCAGTCCGACCACGAGGTCCACCGGCTTGACGGTGTGCAGCGAGCCGTCTTTCTTGCCCTTGCCGCGCGGGGTGCGCACGGCGTCGAAAATATACGCTTCAGTCGTCATGGACGTTCCTCTTTGTTTGGACCCATTGCCAGGGTGGTCAAAAACTGATGGCAGGCCGGCAAAGCCGCCCGCAAAAAGCCGGGACGGCACCGCTTCGTTCAGGCTCGGTAACATGCGCCCGCCGGCCTGTAGCGGGCAATGACTTTTCTGTTCAAAAACATTGACCAAAGCAATCAGGGCTTGCCCCTGGGCCAGGGTCTGTGCAGCTCGTGGCGCAACACCCCGCCCGGCGAAAACCCTTTGCCATGGCCATCCGGCCGCACGCGCTCCCGACGCGATGCGGCACTCCCCACATCCCTGTGGGTCGTCGATCCACTCAGGGTGAACGGTTGCTGTTCATTTGGTGCACCAAAACTCTCACACTTCGGTACCGTTCGTGCTGAGCCAGTCGAAGCGCGGCTATAGCAACGGGTTCTGGACTACCCACACCACAGGACACCAAGCCCTCAGCTCGGGTCGTAATAGTCCTGTGGCCGCAGCACCAGCGCGTCGCAGTCGATGTGCAACAGCAGGTCTTCGGCGGTGCTGCCCAGCCAGAAGGCGGCCAGCGCCTGGCGGGGCACCATGCCCAGCAGCAGGCAATCAATATTCCCCTCCTTCACCAACAGGGGAATGACCAGATCGGGCCGGCCCAGCTGGGCCAGCAAGGGTGCCTGATCCAGACCCATGGGCTTCGCCTGGGCGGCAATACTCTGGCGGTAGCCCTGCTCCACCTCGCCAGTTACGTCACCAACGATGTAGGTATCACCCATGAGGGGTATCAGCTCGGCAGGGTTGGGCATGGCCGAGAGCAGTACCGGCTCAGCCTGCCACTGCCGGGCCAGCATGGCCAGATGTTCAAGCACGACCTCGTTAAGCAGCTTGTGGGTAGCATCTTCAACCGCCGCCGCCAGCGCTCCGGCCAGACGCAGTGGGGCCTTGCCACGCCGCGCGAGATAGAGAGGACAGGGCAGCTGCGGCAGGAGCTGGTGCAACTCCTTGCTGGTGACAGCGTCGGCGCTGAGCACCAGCAGGCCGGCCTCCTGACGGCGAGCCTCGTGCAACACCGCCTCGCACCACTTACCCGTGGCACGGATGGTGCGGGTGGTATTGGCCGGCGCGTCGCACAGCCAGCTGTCCAGCCAGCGGACACCGTCCTGCCCGGCGCCCTGCTCCGCCGCTGCCTGCAGGCCAGGTTCAAGCTCCAGACCGCGTGGAGCGCTGGTCGTTACCGGTAAAAAAACATGGATACGGGCGCCCGTGGCCACCCCCCAAGCGAGGGCCGAGCCCCAGGCCGGCTGGGCATCACGCCCGTCCACCAATACCACCAACAGATTTTCAAGCGATAACATGCGCGTCTCCCGGACTGACCTGGGCGGGCTACACGGAGAGACTGCCGCATTGCGCCCGCGCGTTGTATAGTCTAGCAGCCAGTGGCAAAAAGACCCGGGGCAGCACCCATTCCGGGGCCGCACTGGCGGACTGCCGAGTCCCTGACCACACTCTCTGAGGGAGAACATCATGCCCGCCCAAACCTCTGCCGGCTTTAGCAGTTTTGTGGAGTTTTACCCGTATTATCTGAACGAACACTCTGACCGCACCTGCCGTCGCCTGCACTTTATGGGCACCACCCTCGTCATCGTAATTGTTCTGACAGCTTTGTTGACGCAACATGTCGCCCTGCTGTGGGCGCTACCGTTTGCCGGCTATGGTTTTGCCTGGGCCGGGCACTATATCTTCGAGAAAAACCGGCCAGCCACGTTCAAGCATCCGTTCTATAGCCTGCTGGGCGATTTCGTCATGTATAAAGATATGTTGATCGGAAAGATCTCTTTTTAGGGGTGCAAGCCAGCCCGAAATGAAGCAGCATGTGGCAGCTCTTACAACCAGGCTAAGCTGATGATTCAAAAAGGTATTTCTCGCGGTCACCCAGGCAGGGCAGCGCCTCGATGACGCGCACCGACGGCACTGATGCAGGCGGTCGCAGAAAGCAGCAGAAAATCAGCGCCCAGCACACTCGCATGTTGGCCTATATGGTCGGCGGCTGCATCTTTGCGGCCGGCGTTTATACCGGCTATTACCGCACCGGCACGGCGATCTTCGTGTTCATGGCGCCGGTACTGCCCTTGCTGCAAATACGTTTCCGCAACTGGCTGAAGAGTAATCACCCCGACCAGACCAGCGGCGCCATCCTGCTCAGCGACGCCGCCGCCGTCGGCATTGCTGTGGCCGGCGCGCATTTCAGCCTGGTGCCCAGCCTGGCCTTTCTCGGCATTCTGAACGCCTACGCCATGGGCTTCGGCAACTCCTTTCTGTGGATGCTGGCTGGCTTTACCACCGTACTGGGCGGCCTGCTCGGCGGCATCGTGTTTGGCTTTACCCCTGCATCCTATGCCGCCACCCCCGCCCTGATGACCGCCGTAGCCCTGATCGGCATGACCTGCTACGCCGGCATTTCCGCTGCCTATGTGCGCGAGCGCTCCAGCACGCTGCTGGACGCGCAGTCCAAGCTGCTGGACCAGCAGGAACAGGCAGTGCAAATCTCGCGCAAGCTGGCCAAATACCTGCCGCCGCAGGTCTGGGAGTCCATTTTCTCCGGCAAGCGCGATGCCCGCCTGCAAACCCATCGCAAGAAGCTGACAATCTTCTTTTCCGATATCAAGGATTTTACCGAGACCACGGACGAAATGTCCGCCGACGCTCTTACGGAAATGCTCAATACCTATTTTGACCATATGACGAAGATTGCGCTCAAGTACGGCGGCACCGTGGACAAGTTCATTGGCGATGCCATGCTGATTTTCTACGGTGACCCCTCCACCAAGGGCTCGAAAGAAGACGCCCTCGCCTGCGTGTCCATGGCCATTGACATGCGCAAGGCCATGCAGGTGCTACGACAGAAGTGGAAGAGCATGGGCGTGGGCAAGCCGCTACATGTGCGCATGGGCATGACCACGGGCTATTGCCATGTCGGCAACTTTGGCTCGGAGTCGCGCATGGACTACACCATCATCGGCCGCGACGCCAACCTGGCCTCGCGCCTGCAAAGCGTGGCCAGCCCCGACGAAATCCTGATCTCGCACGACACCTACCTGCTGGTGCGCGACCGCATCATGTGCCGCGAGAAAGGCACCGTTACCCTGCGTGGCATCGCCAAGCCGGTGCAGGTCTGGGAGGTGGTGGACTTCCGCGCCGACATGGGCGCCACGGCATCGTGGATGGAGCACGAGCTGGATGGCTTTGCCATGCTCATGGATACCAACAAGATCAAGAACTACGACAAGGAGCGGATCGTCAAGGCGCTGGAATCGGCAGCACAGGCCCTGAAAGACAAGCGGATTGGTTGAGCCAGCCGGGCCAGCCATGATCGTATTGCACATACGTAAACGCCCCAATGCTGGGGCGTTTTGTTTACCGGGCGCTGAACCGAATCGGCTAGATTCGTGCCAGCAGCAGGGCCGCAATCATCTTCCGTTCCTGCTGCAACTGCAGCAGCTTGCCACCCAGGTTGTCCATCTGGCCCGAGCGTCCGGCTTCTTCCAAGTCGTTGCAATGCTGCGCCAGCACGGGCAAGCCGAGGTTGCCGCTGGCGCCTTTCAGGCTATGTGCCTGCCGGCGCAGGGCCTCGGCGTCCTGATTGGCCAGGGCCTGTTCGATTTCCTGCACGCGCACCACGGAGTCCTGGATGAACTGCTGGATAAGCGAGGGAAACTCGCCCTCCAGGATCATGCGGAGCTCCTCCAGCATTTCGTCATCCACATGCACATTGCTCATTGGCCTGCCCTCATCAGGTATCGCTCCAGACAAAGTCTACGGTCACATCATTGCCGGGCGTGTTGTATTCTACATTCTGGCACAGGGATGCCACCAGTATCATGCCCCGCCCGTAAAAACGCGGGTGTCCGCTTTGATTGGGGGCGGCGGAGAAATCAAAGCCGGGCCCCGAGTCGCTCACCCGCAGGCGTAGCAGGCCACCGTATTCGGTCGGCCGGTGATCGGCGGTGATGGTGATGCTGCCTTCGTGCAGGGCGCGCAGGCGCTCGGTACGCAGCTGGTAATAGCGGTTGAAGCCCTGGCTGTCCTGCTTCAACTCGGAGGACAGGTTGAGAATGCCGTGCTCCAGTGCATTGGAGTACAGCTCACTGAGGATGGTATTGACCTGGCCACCGTGCTGGCGCAGGCCGGGGGCCTGCATGAAAATATGGGTCAGCATGGGCACGGGATCGAACAGACGCAGACTTTCGGCACGCAGCTCGTACTCGAAACGCCAGTATTGGGGCCCTTGCACCGCCCTCGAGGTCTTGCGCTCCTTCTTGTCTTTTTCGAGGACGACGTCGTCATTCACCATGCAGATTTCGATCAGGGTATGGTCGTCAAGCTGCTGGCTCTGACCGCTGAAATCGGCCACCGCCGCCAGCAATTCGCCAAAGACCGGTGCCCCGCTGGCCTGCATGAAGACCTCGCGCAGGCGATCTTCGCCAAACAGTTCACCCGCGCTGTTGCCGGACTCGATGATGCCGTCAGACCAGAGGTAGACGATGTCGTCAGCGTCCATGTCAAACAGGCTGGGCTCGTACTTGAATTCGGACGAGCTGAGAATGCCCAGGGGCAAGTGGGCCGAGGTGATGTCGCGCATGGTGCCGGTGCGCTTGTTGAAGATGGTGCCGGCGGGCAGGCCGCCAGACCAGACTTCAATGATGCGATTGCGGAAATTCAGGCAGATGGCGGTGGCGCAGCAGAACACCCCCAGCGGCAGCACGTTTTTCAGCTTGCTGTTGATTTCCCGCATGATGTATTCAAGCCCGAAGCCCTTCACGGCCATGCCGTGAAAGATTTCCGACAGGGGCAAGGTGCCTATGGCTGCCGGCAAGCCGTGCCCGGTGAAGTCGCCCAGCAACACGAGCATATCGCCGGTGGGCTGTTGCGCAGCCACCAGAACGTCACCATTGAAGACCGACATGGGCGAAATCTGGTAGCGGATATTGGGAGCGTTGAGGGCGCCGTGGTGCACGATATTGTCGAAGATCGACTTGGCCATGTGCTGTTCCTGGAGCAGGAACTCGCGCTGGGCGCTGACTTCGGTATGCAGCCGCCGCATACGTGTAAAGGCGTTGAGCTTGGCCTTGAGGATGACGGGGTTGTAGGGCTTGCTGAGGAAGTCGTCGCCACCGGCGTCGAGGCAGGCAGCCAGGTCTTTGGCGTCGTTCAGCGAGGTCAGGAAGATGATGGGCACCAGTTCCTGCCCGGCCAGCTCGCGAATGCGGCGCGCAGCGGCGATACCGTCGAGCACGGGCATCATGACGTCGAGCAGGACGATGTCGGGGCGCTGTTCGATATAGAGCTGGATGGCTTGTTCACCATCGGCAGCGAGCACGGCCTCGTGACCGAGACTGCGCACCAGCGCATCGAGAATGAGCCGGTCAGTATTATTGTCTTCGGCAATCAGTAGTTGTAAACGTTCCCTGCGCACACACCCCTGCCTTGGACCCCCCGGAGCTGGCAACCCGACAAGGCCGGCGCCACAGTTACCCACGCGCGCCAGCTGCCGTCAATGCTGCCGAGGGCGGACCAGGAATGTCCAGAATTAAAGAATATTAAACAATTGCTCGAAGTTGGAGATGGTCAGAATCTTTCTCACATCGGGGTTGCAATTGACGATACGCACATGCGCGGTTTCACCCCCGGCATGATCGCGTAGCAGGAGTAACATGCCCAAGGCTGAGCTGTCGAGATAAGTAGCATCTTTCAGGTCAACGATATAGGCATTCATGTCATGCGGAGCGCTTTCGTAGGCGTTACGAAACTCCCGATGCGCACTGAAATCGAACCGTCCTTTGACTTTGATCGTCAGCTCTTTGCCATCCGGCGAGCCCGAAGCAAGAATGCTCATGTCCTGTACCTCTCCATAGCCAGCGGTTTAGCGACCATCCGGCCCGCTGTTTCTTTCTAATAAGTGTAGCCGGCATCCTTGGGAAATGTTGGCCACTTTACAAATCAATAACTTGGCGTATATAAGGGTGATTGTATTCTTGTAGCCTAGCCGCTTGGCTGAAAAATTCCAGTGCGATCAGACACATGGCAGCAAATGGGGGACTGGGAGGCGGCGCCCTGCCCAGTCGGGCCTGCGCCCTTTGCCGGCCTGTATCGCCGCAACCGTTCCCGCCTGGAAACCTGTGGAGTATTCATGAGTAATCCTCGTCCAGAAGACATTGAAATCTATATTGCCAATACCCCGGCCCGCGCCGTGCTGGAGTGGCTGGCCCAGCGTTTTCCCGACCCGGCACCGCCCAGACCTGCCGGCAAGCGACAGTGGAAGCAGGAACTGAGCTACCAGGGCGCCACCCTGCCGGTGCTGGTGATTGAAGGCGCCAGCCCCGGCTTTACCTCGGTGTGGTTCAATAGCCCCGGCACCCCCTGGGCGAGTGACCGCGACTGTGCTCTTGAGGCCTTTGCCCACTTTCAGTGTGAGGTCCGTGCTACTGCAGGCAGCTGGAAGGAAGATGCCGATCCGGATGAGTGGTGGTGCATCAGCAACAGCGGCGAATCGAGCATTATCTGGGCAGGCTGAAACTGGCCAGCCCAGCCATGAGCGGGTCGGTTTAAGGAATATCTGGCCGGCACTACACCCCGGCAGGGCCTACACTAAGAAAAATACCGGGTCTGCACCACCCGTCAAAACTGACAGGTCAAGCCTGCCCGACAGGGGATGCGCGACAAGGACAAGGGACGCCGCGACAACAACAGGGCGCCGGCAGGTCAGGAGACCCGCACAGGGCCTGCAACACCGGGAACGGCCATGAGTTCAGCCATGCCAACAGGCGTGACGCCCAAGACAGGCTTGGTGCTGTCGGGCGGCGGCGCGCGCGCGGCCTATCAGGTGGGGGTGCTGAAGGCCATCGCCGATATATTGCCCGAAGGCTGCGAGAACCCTTTCCCCATCATCTGTGGCACGTCAGCCGGCGGGCTTAATGCCGCCGGCCTGGCGACTCACGCCGGCCAGCTGCGCAATGGGGTGCGCCTGCTGGAGTCGGTCTGGGGCAGTTTTCACACCCATCAGGTCTACCGCACGGACTGGTATGGCGTGCTGGCCTCCGCTGCCAAGTGGCTGTCGACCATGGCCTTTGGCCGCCGCCGGAATGATGCCCCGGTTTCCCTGCTCGACAACCGCCCCCTGCGTGACCTGCTGACACACCATATGGAGCTGGAGCGCATCCAGGAGGCCATCGAGCAGGGCCGCCTGCACGCGCTGTGCATTACCGCCTCGGGCTATACGAGCGGCTGTTCGGTGAGTTTTTATCAGGGCGCGCCGGAGATCGAAAGCTGGAAGCGGGCACGGCGGCTGGGCGTGCGTACTTCCATCACGGTGGAACATCTCATGGCCAGCGCCGCCATTCCGCTGCTGTTCCAGGCGGTGCGTGTCAACCGTGAGTATTTTGGCGATGGCGCCCTGCGGCAGATTGCCCCCATCAGCCCGGCCCTGCACCTGGGCGCCGCCAAGGTGCTGGTGATCGGCGTCAGCGGCAACCAGCAGGAATTTATCGGCTCGCGCAACAAGCCGGTGGGCTACCCCAGCATCGCGCAGGTCATCAGCCACATCATGAACAGTTCGTTCATTGACGGACTGGAGGCCGATATCGAGCGCCTGACGCGTATCAACCGCACCATCAGCTTTATTCCCGAGGAGGTGCGCGCGCAGAGCACGCAGCTGCGCCCGGTCGACGTGATGGTGATGTCGCCGCCCTCGGAGGTGCTGGACGCGGTGGCGATGAAGCACGCCGCCCAACTGCCGCGCAGCATACGCCTGTTTGTGCGTGGCTCTGGCGCCACCCAGAAATCCGGCTCCGGTGTACTCAGCTACCTTCTGTTCGAGGCGGACTACTGCCGCGACCTGATGGAACTGGGCTACAACGATTGCATGGGCCGTCGCGAGGAGCTGATGAGCTTCCTGGGTGTGCCCGACTGCGCGCGGAGCAATGTGCTGGAGTTCAAAAAGGCCGAATAGGGGCTGTGGCCTGTGCCGACCACTCCACTCATGAAGCCCTGTGCCTTAGCCACCCTTCGACGGGCTCAGGGTGAGCGGAGGCGGGAGTTTGCTCGCCCGAACCCCAACAACCGTTCGTGCTGAGCCTGTCAAAGCGGGGCTATAGCAAGGGGTCCTGAACCGCCTGCACAGGAGACTAATACTTTTCCGCCACTTCACGCAGGCGCATGAGGCCTTCCTGCGCCACCGATGCCACCAGCTTGCCTTCCTGCGTGAAGATGCTGCCCCGGTTCATGCCGCGCGAGTGCGAGGCACTGGTGGAGTCCATTTCATACAGCAGCCACTCGTCAATGCGAAAATCACGGTGAAACCACATGGCGTGATCGATACTGGCCGCCTGCAGGTTGGCCTGCACGAAGGACACACCGTGCGGCAGCATGGCGGTGCCCATCAGGCCGAAATCGGAAGCAAAGGCCAGCAGGCACTGGTGCAGGAAGGGGTCATCCGGCAGCTTGGACTGGGCGCGTATCCACTGGTGGCGCAAGGGCTCCTGCCGCTGCGGGGCAAAGGGATTGACCGGGTTGACCGGGCGGATTTCAATCGGTCGTTCGCGTTCGAAGGAGGCCCGGATTTTTTCCGGCAGCAGGTGGGCTATTTTCTGCCGCAGTTCGGTTTCGTTGAGCACGCCTTCAGGCCCTTCCACCTGGGGCATGGGGCTCTGGTGCTCCAGGCCGTCTTCATGCACGGCAAACGAAGCGGCGGAGATAAAGATGATTTCGCCATGCTGGATGGCTCTGACGTTGCGCGTGGTAAAGCTCTTGCCATCGCGAATGCGCTCCACCTGATAGACGATGGGCGCGCGGGTGTCGCCGGCACGCAGGAAATAGCCGTGCATGGAGTGCGCCAGCCGCCCCTCCACCGTGCGCCCCGCTGCCATCAGGGCCTGACCCAGCACCTGGCCACCAAAGACATTCTTGGTGCCGACGATATTGGTGCTCTGGCCACGGAAAAGATTGACCTCCAGGGCCTCCAGATCGAGTAAATCCAGAAGCGCCTGCATGACGTTGCTGCTCATAACGCGGCCTGCCTGTGATGGTTGGGGGGTATAAGCTATTTAAGCCGATGTACGAATGCAAGCAAACCAGCCCGCATGGTGCCGCGACAGGGGCGGCGACACGCCCGACCTGTTATTCTCCAGGGGTCACTCCACTGGCGACCTGCCAGCAGGAGAAACTTTGCCCAGTACAACAGCAACGCGACCCCACCGAGACAAACAATGACCGCGCCGAGCTGGCAGGCACGACTGCTGAACCCCCTGCTGAAATACACCGTAAAGCCTGTCCTCTTCCCCAGGATTGCCACGCCCCTGCGCATGCGCCTGACCGCGCGCGCCTTTGCGCAGGTAGAAAAACTGCGCCCTTCGCCGGCTCGGGCGCAGTTCGAGCCGGTGCTTGAGGCCGACTTTGCCGGGGAATGGGTCAGCACCGGCAAGCCCACAGATCGGGTGCTCCTGTATTTTCACGGCGGCGGCTACATGATCATGTCGCCGCGCGGCTACCGTGATTTCACGGCGGCACTGGCCCAGGCCTTCTCGGCGCGGGTGCTGGCGGTGGATTACCGGCAGGGTGCGGACTACCCCTGGCCCGCGCCCCTGCACGATGCGCTGGCGAGCTACGACTGGCTGCTGGATCAGGGTATAGCTCCCGAGAACATCATTCTCGGCGGCGACTCCGCCGGCGGCCATTTGACCCTGAGCACCCTGCTCGCCATTCGCGATCTTGACCTGCCCATGCCGCGCGGCGGCATTGCGCTCTCGCCCTGGGCCAATATGGGCTGCGATTTCCTCTCGCATGATGCCAACCGTGACAGCGACGTGCTCCTGGACTTGCAAGCCGTGCGTTCCAACGCGGCTTTCCAGTGCCAGGGCAGCGATGCACGCGACCCCGTCAACTCGCCGGCCTTCGCCGACTACCATGGCCTGCCGCCCCTGCACATTGTCGCAAGCACAAGCGAAATCCTGCTCGACGACGCCCGCGCCGTGCGCGATGCCGCGCTGGCTGCGGGGGTTGAGGTGGACTACCGTGAATGGGAGGGCATGCCGCATGCTTTCCCCATCTTCTACCCCTTGCTGCCAGAGGCGCAGGCGGCAGTGGACGATATGGCAGGCTTTGCGACAAGACTATTCAGTCACAAACTGTCCGACTGACCGACATACTATCGGCGGGTGGGTGTACGTTTTGTTACACTCGCCAAAACCAAGCAAGCGCTTTGGTGAGGCGCGCTTTGTTAGGATAGGCGCCTTGCACGCATAACGGCCCGGCTCCGGCCCGGCTACCCGGAATCATGAAGAGCTTAACCCTATGTTGAACTGGCTCGGCCTCGACAGACTGTTCATTCTCGTAGCACGCAAGCTGCTTTACATCTGGGTTCGCACCAAGGTGCTGCCGGAAAACCTGACCGAGCTGGACCTGGACCCGAACAAGCCGGTTTGTTATGTGCTGCAAACCCGCTTCCTCTCCAACCTGCTGGTGCTGGAAACCGAAACCGGCAAGCTGGGGTTGGCGCGCCCGCTCAGCCGCATCAAGAGCCCGCTGCTGAAGGAAAGCGCTTCGGTATTTTTCCTGACGCGCAGCGACAACGGCGGCCCCCTGCAAAAAAACCGCTTCGAGTTTTCCCCACGTTATGTGCGCCTGATGCAGGCGGCGCGGCAGAACCCGGAGTTGGACGTGCAACTGGTGCCTGTATCCATTCTCTGGGGCCGCTCGCCTGACAAGGAAAGCTCCGTCTTCAAGATCCTGTTTGCCGACTCCTGGGCTACGCCCGGCACGCTCAAGCAGATTTTCACCATCATGCTCAACGGCCGTGAAACTCTGGTAAAGTTCAGCCCGCCGGTGAGCCTGCGCGCCATCGCCAATGAAAACCTCAGCGAGGAGCGCGCCCTGCGCAAGCTCTCGCGCGTGCTGCGGGTACATTTCCACCGTCAGCGCGAAGTGGCCATCGGCCCCGACCTGTCGCACCGCCGCACCCTGGTCAGCAGCATTCTTGCCGCAGCCCCGGTGCAAGCCGTGATTGCCGAGGAAATGCGCGAAAAAGGCATCAGCAGCGAAGCCGCCCACGAGAAAGCGCGCAAATATGCCAATGAAATTGCCGCCGACTACTCTCACCCCATTATCCGCCTGTTCGATGTGTTCCTGACCTGGCTGTGGACCCGCTTGTATGACGGCGTGCAAGTGCATCACTTTGACGAAGTGGCCAAACTGGCACAGACCCATGAAATCATCTACACGCCCTGCCACCGCAGCCATATCGATTACCTGCTGCTGTCTTATGTGATTTACAGTCGTGGCCTGATGACGCCGCATATTGCCGCCGGCGCCAACCTGAACATGCCGGTGGTGGGCAGCCTGTTGCGCCGGGCCGGCGCCTTTTTCCTGCGCCGCTCCTTCAAGGGCAATCACTTGTACGGCGCGGTGTTCAATGAATACCTGCACCTGATGATTTCCAAGGGCTACTCCATCGAGTATTTCATCGAGGGAGGCCGCAGCCGCACCGGGCGCCTGCTGCAACCACGCCCCGGCATGCTGGCCATGACCGTGCGCAGCTACCTGCGCGACTATTCACGCCCCATCGCCTTTGTGCCGGCCTATATTGGCTACGAACGGCTGTTTGAAGGCCGCACCTATATCGGCGAGCTGCTGGGCAAGGCCAAGAAAAAGGAAAATATCTGGGACCTGCTGATGACCGTGCGCAAGCTGAAGAAAAATTTCGGTCAGGTGCATCTGAGCTTTGGCGAACCCATCCTGCTCGAAGGCCTGCTGGACGAGGCCAACAACGACTGGCGCAGCGTGTCCGACGCCGACAACATCAAGACACAATGGTTCACGCAGAGCGTTGACGGGCTGGCCGAGCGCATCTGCACCAATATCAACCGCACGGTGGTGGTAAACCCCATCAACCTGCTGGCGCTGACCCTCCTCAGCAGCCCGAAGCACGCCATGGACGAAGACGCCCTGCTGCACCAGCTGCACCTGTACCGGCGCCTGGTGAAAATGGGCGGCTATGACAGTCGCGTGGAAATTACCGACATGGAAGACGCGGAAATCATTGCCTACGGCCAGCAACTGAACCTGGTGCAGCGCCGCAAGCATCCGCTTGGCGACCTGATTTATCTATACGAAGAAGACGCGCTGCTGCTGACCTATTTCCGCAACAACGTGCTGCACCTGTTCGCCATTCCCTCGCTGGTGGCCTGCCTGTTCCTGTATAACGGCGAGCTGCGCCGCCGCGATGCCATCAATCTGGTGCGCTCGATTTATCCCTTCCTGCGCTCGGAGCTGTTCCTGCCCTGGCCGCCGGAGGATATCGACGCGGTCATCAACCAGCAGATCGACCTGCTGCTCGCCATGGGCCTGCTGGTACAACGCGGCACCGACACCATTTCCTGCACCAGCCCCAATAGCGAGGAATATACGCAGCTGACCGTGCTCGGCCGCGCCGTGCGCCAGACCGTGGTGCGCTATTACATGGTCATTACCCTGCTCACGCAGGTCGGCTCCGGCAACCTCAGCCAGAAGCGGCTTGAAGACCTGTGCTACCTGCTGGCGCAGCGCCTGTCCTTCCTCTACGAGTTCAATGCGCCAGAATTTTTCGACAAGGCCCTGTTCCGCAACTTTATTGAAACCGCAAAGAAGACCGGCTACCTGCATGCCAATGAAGAAAAGCAGCTCACCTTCGACCACCGCCTGATCGACATTGCCGGCCAAGCCCAGCTTATTTTGCCGGCCGAAATCCGCCAGACCACGCAGCAGATCATGCGCGTGAGCGACGACGAGATTGAAACGGCGCTGGCGGAGATTGAAAGCAAGGCGGAGAAAAAAGCAGAGAAGAAGGAGAAGACGGCGGCTTGAGGGCGCAGGTGAAACGTCAACAGACGCCGCCCTCCGTCCATCAACACCCGCTAGTCAGCCACAATCCTATTGTCTACAATCCAGCTTCTGCGTGACTGCCCGGCCACGAGCCCGGCCTGTTCTGCCCCTATTACAACGTCTTGAAGGATGACCATGAACGCCATTGCCGACCTCCAGCCCCGCCCCTGGCACGCCGTTTATCAGGCCTGCGGCATCAATCCCGTGCTGCCGCCGCCCGAAGACAAGTCCGTAGCGGACTACGTGGAGACCCACGCCAAGGCGCTGGGCGGTCAGGCGGCCATTGAATACCTGGGCGTGACCATTACCTATGCACAGTTGGACAAGCTGGCCAATCGCCTGGCCAACCGGCTGGCGAAGCTGGGTGTGCAGCAGGGCGACGTGGTCGGCATTCACCTGCCCAATACGCCGCAATACCTGATCAGCCTGGTTGCCGCCTCGAAGCTGGGCGCCATTGTGTCGGGTGTGTCGCCGCTGCTGAAGCCGGTCGAGGTGATACACCAGATCAATGACGCGCAGATCAAGGTCATCATTACACTCGACCAGTTCTACGCCGCCGCCATCGCCCCCTGCGCCGGCAAGGTGCCGACCCTGAAGGCCGCTCTGGTGACCGGCCCCATTGATGCCCTGCCCGGCCTCAAGCGCTGGCTGGCCTATACCCTGAAAAAGGTGCCCAAGGTCACGCTGGAACCCATGCCGGGTGTGCAACTGCTGCACTTCTGGAAGGAAATGCAGGCCAGTCCGGCGACCCGCGTGCACAGCACCGTGGGCCCCCACGACACCATTTACATTCAATACACCGGTGGCACCACGGGCAAGCCCAAGGGCGCTGAGCTGACCCTGCGCTCCTGCTTCAGCAATGCCTTGCAGGGCGCCGCCTTCATGCCCTTTAATCCGGGCGAAGACACCGTGGCCTCGGCCTTCCCCTATTTCCATGTCGCCGGCCTCGCCGTGGGCATGCAGGGCCTGCTGATGGGCTCGCGCCTGATCGTGGTGCCAGACCCGCGCAACGTGACCCTGCTGTGCAAGGTGATGCAGAAATTCCCGCCCACCATCCTCTGCAATGTGCCCTCGCTGTACCAGATGCTCACCGAAAATCCCGAATTCAAAAAGGTGGATTTCTCGAAGCTTAAAAATGCCATGTCGGGCGCGGCCCCCTTCCCCGCCGAACTGATTCACCGCCTCGAAGCCATCATCGGTCAGGGCAAGCTGCTGGAAGTCTACGGCATGACCGAGGCCAGCCCGCTGCTGACCTGCAACCCGGCACAAAAGCCCCGCATCGGCAGTGTGGGCGTGCCCGTGATCGGCTGCGACATCAAGATCATGGACGTGGAAACCGGCACCCGCGAAATGCCCCTGGGCGAGCCCGGCGAAATCATTGCCAGCGGCCCGCAGATCATGAAAGGCTACCGCCACCTGCCCGAAGCCTCGGCCAAGTCGCTGCGCGAATATGAAGGCAAGATCTGGATGTATACCGGCGATGTGGCCACGATGGATGAAGAAGGCTATATCACCATTTGCGACCGCTCCAAGGACATGCTCATCGTCGGCGGCTTCAAGGTGTTTTCGGTGGAAGTGGAAAGCAAGCTGGCCGAGCTCGATTTTGTCGGCTTGAGCGCGCTGATCGGCCAGCCCGACGACAAACGCCCCGGCAACGACATCGTGCACCTGTACATACAGCTCAAGCCCGAAGCCAAGGCCATGGGCGAAGCCCTCGCCCGCGAAAAGGTACTGGCTTTCTGCCGCGAAACCATGGCCGCCTACAAGGTGCCGAAGTTCGTGCATTTTGTCGACGCCATTCCGCTGACAGCGGTGGGCAAGATCGACAAGAAAGCGCTGCGGGTGCAGTCCGGGCCGATGTGAGGACGGAGGCGCGGCCGTAAGCGGCCGCGCCAGCAGACCCTGTCTGCGGAGGGTGGTTCCTTGCCGATCCAGGCCATTTCCTTAATTCACAAAGCCGGGTACTGTGTGGCGAGTCGGCAGGACCGCCACCCCTGTGGTCGGCCAGTCACGAATCAAGCTGCCGGGAATACCACCAGTCTTTTGAGGTAAAGCGTGTCGCACCTGCCCGTTATCGTAGGCTTCGGAGGCATCAACGCCGCCGGGCGCTCCTCGTTTCATCACGGTTACCGCCGCATGGTGCTCGACGCCCTGCCGGCCACGGCCCGCCAGCAAACCCTGGCCAACCTCGCCAGCCTGATGCGCCTCGGTCCCGCCGATGGCAGCCCAGCCCAGCTGGCCGAGCACGAAGCCCATATCCTGCGCCACACCCTCATGCGCCGCATTGAGCCCGCCTGGTTCGACGTGGACGCCGTGCACAGTCACCGCCGCCTGCACACCCACGGCGCCGAACTGCACTTTCGCCTGCGCCAGCGCGACCTGCCCCTGCATGTTCCCGCACACTGGCAGGTGCACGAGCTGGGCAATGGCGAGGTTGAGGTGCATATTCACGGCAGCCAGGAGCTGCTGGTGGATGACCGGCACAAATCCCTGGTAACCAGCGCCGGCCTGCTGCCCAGCGGCTTTGATCCGACGCTGCTTTACCCTGCCCGGCACCACCCGCGCGCCCTGCAAATGACCATATTTGGCGCCAGTGATGCGCTGCACTCCGTTGGCTGTTCGATAGACCGTATCCGCGCCCTGGTGCCGCCCGATCGCATCGCCGTGTACGCCTCCAGCGCCCACGGCCAGCTCGACGACGACGGCGTCGGCGGCATGCTCAAGTCGCCCTGGCAGGGCAAGCGCACCAGCAGCAAGCAATGCCCACTGGGCTTTGCCGAAATGCCCGCCGACTTCATCAACGCCTATGTGCTGGGCTCGGTGGGCGCCACTGCCGGCATACTCGGCGCCTGCGCGACCTTCCTCTACAATCTCGAACGCGCCGTGGTGGACATACAGGCCGGGCGCATCGACTTTGCCCTGATCGGCTCCACCGAGGCGCCGGTTAACCCCGAAGTGATGGAGGGCTACCGCGCCATGGGCGCGCTGGGTGAGGACGCGCATCTGTTGGCGCTCGACAAGCACCTGGGCCGCACAGTTGTCGACAATACCCGCGCCACCCGCCCTTTTGGCTACAACGCCGGCTTCACCATCGCCGAGGCTGCGCAGTTCGTGGTCATCACCAGCGACACGCTGGCCCTGAAGCTGGGGCTGGATATTCACGGTGCCGTACCGGGTGTGTACGTGAACGCCGATGGCGTCAAGAAATCCATTTCCGCGCCCGGTATTGGCAATTACCTGACCATGGGCAAGGCCACCGCCCTCGCCGGCAAACTGCTCGGCGCGCAGGCCCAGCGCACGCAAACCTGCATTCAGGCGCATGGCACCGGCACGCCGCAAAACCGCGTGACCGAGTCGCATGTGTTCAACAGCATTGCCGCCGCCTTCGGCATCGAGCACTGGCTGGTGTCGTCGATCAAATGCTATGTTGGCCACTCTCTCGGCGCCGCGGCCGGCGACCAGTTCATGGCCGCACTCGGCGCCTGGCACGATGGCTGGATTCCCGGCATTTTCACACTGGATAAAATTGCCGACGACGTGCACCGCCGCCACCTGCGCTTCAGTCAGGCGCACGTTGAAGAAGGCAACTGCATGGCCGCCACCCTGATCAACGCCAAGGGCTTTGGCGGCAATAACGCCACCGCCCTGCTGCTAAGCCCCCCCAGCACCGAAAAGCTGCTGCACCAACGGCATGGCGCTGCCGCCATGACGACATGGCAAAAGGCCCGTGAAAGCACCCGCGAAACCGCCCTCGCCTACGACGCCCGCGCCAGCCGTGGGGATTTCCAGTTGCTATACCGCTTTGGTGAGGGGGTGGTGGACGGGCATGAGCTGAATATCAGCGCGCACAGCCTGAGCATTCCCGGCTTTGAGCGCGCGGTGAGCCTGGATGTGGACAATCCGTATGCGGATTGGGTGGAGAAGGGGTGAGGCCACATATTTCTTTTTTAGGTACATCTTTTAAAGCGCAGCGGGTGCGGTGGCAACGGGGTTTTGCTCCCGAGACCCCGTAGAGGGCGCCGAGGAACGGAGAAAAATACGGAATAGCTCGCAGGGCGGGCCGCAGGGATGCCGCTCATTTTTGAGACTGGACAGGGATGTCCTGTCTCAAAAACCCGGATTTTTCGAGCACCGCAGCGCACCCCGCGAAGCGGGGCGGCCGGCCTGGGGCGCGTGGGGATTTTCAAGGAGTGCCGCGACCCACAGGTATGTGGGGAATGCAGAATGGCGCCCGGAGCGCCATCTGCCAGTACCCTCTTGAATGCCCGTCCGGCATGAGGACGCCCAAGGGACAACTTTAATCAGAACAAGACGCGCGAATGCGACATCCGTAAAAGGGGCGCGTTGTCAGCACTGGCGGTTCAATGCCAACCCCGCAAATGCATACCCCACAACAGCACCAGCCCCGCTCCCCACAAGGCCACACCAGCCAGCGCCACATTGAGAAAGTGGTGGCGCGAACGATTGGCGTTGTCGAGTACGACGACGGCATTGCCGTCGATGCTGTTGATATAAATATCGATCTCGGCGCCGTCATAATATTTTTTCAGGAAGCGCTGAATTTCCTGAAAATTACTCATGTACTCATTGCCCATGGGGTAAAACTGCTCGGACTCACGCTCGACACCACCATGCACATAGGCGAAGCGGATATAGGGGTGATAAAGCCCGGCATCGCCGTTGCCTTCGCCACACCATTCAGGCTTGGCCTCGACCACCCTGGCGCGGGCGGGCAGCCAGCGGCCCCGGTAATAATACAGAAACTGCCAGCCCCCATAAGCGATCATCAAGAAACCGATGGTGCCGAAAAACAGTAGCAGGCACAGGCCTGCGTAATCGTTGCGCATTGCTATCCTCGTAAAACCCTTGTCGGCGCATGGCACCCATAGCAATGCCCTTGAAACCCCTAAAGCGCCAAACGCAGCACCTCCATGCTGCTGGCACGGGTTGTCGCCAGCACCACATCAAGCGGCAGCTGCTTGACGCTGGCAATGCCGACAGCGACGGCCGGCAGGAACTCCGGCGAGTTGCGGGTATGGCGCTCACCCACCCGCCGGTGTGGCTGCGGGACCATATCGGGGGCATCAGTCTCCAGCACCAGCGCCTCCAGCGGCATTTGCCCCACAACGGTGCGCAGGCGCCTGGCCTGCTCATAGGTCACCGGCCCGCCAATACCCAGCTTGAAGCCCAGCTTTGCATAGAGCCGGGCCTCCTCGATACCTCCTGAGTAAGCATGCACTATGCCAGCTTGGGAAAATTTTTCGGCTTTCAGTATGGCCAGCACCTCTTGATGGGCCTTGCGCACGTGCAACAGCACCGGCTTCCCGTGCGTTGCGGCCAGCCGCAACTGGGCCCGGAAGACCTCGGCCTGCCGGGCTTTGAGCGCCGGAGCCTTCAGTTCACTCACATAATAGTCGAGGCCGATTTCGCCGACGGCCACAATATCGGCGCGGGTCTGCAGGAGGCTGTCCAGTTCGTCCAGATGGGCGTCCTGGTGCTGCTCGATATAGCAGGGGTGCAGGCCGGGGGCGGCGAAAAGGACGGGTTGGCGCAGACTGGAGCAGACGCTGAACAACTGCGGCCACAGGTTGGCGAGGTAGCCGGGAATCACGATGGCCTCCACACCCGCCGCCAACGCCCGCGTGGCGACCTCGCTGCGGTCAGCAGCGAAGTCATCGACATCGAAATGGCAGTGGGTGTCGATCATGGTGTCCCGCTCCAGAAAGGCAGGCGCTAAATCAATGTTCCCGCGTTGGCAAAAATTTTACATCCGGGTAACGTTCCTGCATCAGCTGCAAATTCACCCGGCTGGGCGCGAGGTAGGTCAAATAGCCACCACCATCCAGCGAAATCTGGTCATGGGCTTTTTTCTTGAACTCGGCGAGTTTTTTCTCATCGTCGCAATGAATCCAGCGCACCGTGGACACGTTCACCGGCTCATACACGCACTCGACCTTGTATTCTTCCTTGAGGCGGAAGGCGACCACGTCGAACTGCAGCACACCGACCGCGCCCAGGATCAAATCATTATTGATCTGCGGCATGAAGACCTGGGTAGCGCCCTCCTCCGACAATTCCTTGAGGCCTTTTTGCAGCTGTTTGCTTTTCAGCGGATCACGCAGGCGCACGCGCCGGAACAGCTCGGGTGCAAAATGCGGAATGCCGAGAAAATGCAAGGTTTCACCCTCGGTAAAGGTATCGCCAATCTGGATGGTGCCGTGGTTGTGCAGACCGATGATATCGCCCGACCAGGCCTCTTCCAGATGCTCGCGCTCGCCGGCGAGAAAGGTCAGCGCATCGGCCACACGCACCTCCTTGCCCAGACGCACATGCTGCATTTTCAGGCCGCGCTCATAACGGCCCGAGCAGATGCGCAAAAAGGCGATACGGTCGCGGTGCTTGGGGTCCATATTGGCCTGGATTTTAAACACGAAGCCGGAGAACTTTTCCTCGGCGGCCTGCACGGTGCGCTCGGCAGCCTGCCGCGCCAGAGGTGGCGGCGCCCAGTCGACAAAAGCGTCGAGCACGTGGTTCACGCCGAAATTACCAAGTGCGGTGCCGAAATACACGGCGGTCAGCTTGCCCGAGAGGAATTCGGCGGTATTGAATGCATGGCTCGCGCCTTTCACCAGTTCCAGGTTTTCACGCAGGCGCACGGCGTCGTCGCCCAGGGTCGCATCGACATCGGGATTGTGCAGGCCGTCGATCACCTTGTCTTCAATCAGGTGGCTGCCATGGCCGGGCTGGTAAAGATAAAAGCGGTCTTCCAGCAGGTGATAAACACCCTTGAAGTCCTTGCCCGTGCCTATCGGCCAGGTCAGCGGCGCGCACTTGATCTTGAGCACGCTTTCAATTTCGTCGAGCAGGTCAATCGGCTCGCGGATTTCACGGTCCATCTTGTTGACGAAGGTGATGATGGGTGTGTCGCGCATGCGGCACACTTCCATCAGCTTGATGGTGCGCTCTTCCACGCCCTTGGCGCCGTCGATCACCATCAGCGCCGAGTCCACTGCCGTCAGTGTGCGGTAGGTGTCTTCGGAAAAGTCTTCGTGGCCCGGCGTGTCGAGCAGGTTGACGATGCAGTCCTTATAGGGAAACTGCATGACCGAGGTGGTAATGGAAATGCCACGCTGCTTTTCCATCTCCATCCAGTCCGAGGTGGCGTGGCGGTCGGACTTGCGCGACTTCACCGTGCCGGCGATCTGGATGGCCTGACCCCAGAGCAGCAACTTTTCGGTAATGGTGGTCTTGCCCGCGTCGGGATGCGAGATAATGGCAAAGGTGCGGCGGGTAGCCACTTCCTGGCGGAGCTGGTCGGCAGAAGACATAGGAAAACACGTGGCTTTAGGGGAAACGGGGCGCGATTATACCTGAGCCAGAGCATAGTACGAACCTGGTACTCCCGTTAGTTATTCGCCGCCGGGTCGTCAACTTTGCAAGCCCGACGGAAAAACCGGGGCAGGAATATACGGTAAGCTATAGTGGACGGAACACCCCTATGGCCATGGAGGCCACGATCATGCGCGCCGTATCTGCTTTCACCTCCATCTCCGAGCCTTACCGCGCCGGCCTTGCGCTGGGCGAACAGCTGGCCCCGCTCCAGCCCGAGGTCGTCTTCCTGTTCTGCTCCATCCACCTGGGCGAGTCGCCCGAGTTGCAGCAGGGCCTGTATGACGGCCTGGGCAGCGAGGTGATCGTGATCGGCAGCAGTGGCGACGGCCTCTACTCCAGCGCCGGCCCCTCCGACCTCGGCGCCAGCGCCCTGGCACTCAGCAGCGACGGCAGCGTGCGCTGGCGGGTGTTCAGCGCGCCCGATGTGGCGGCCAGCCCCGCCGCCACCACCCGCGCCGCGCTGGCCGCCGCGCAAGACTGGCTACAAGGCGAACCCGCTGCCTTCATGCTCATGTTCTGCGACTTCAACGCCGACGCCAGCGAAATCGAAAAAGTCATCGGCGAGCTTGAGGTGCCCCTGATCGGCGGCCTCGCCGCCGACGACAACCAGATGCGCAACTGCGCGCTCTTCGCCAATCAGGCCCTGCTGCAAGACCACATCGTGCTGCTGGTGGCCGACGGGCCCGTTCGCTTCAGCATTCACATTGGCAACTCCATCGAGGCCATCGGCCAGCCGGGTCTTATAGAAGCCGCCGAGGGCAAGATGGTCAGCCGCATCAGCGGTCTGGCCGCGCAAACCTTTATCGAGCAGCAGGCCGGCAAGGAGGTCATGGAGAGTGACCGGGGCATCACCTCGCTGCGCATCATCGACGCCGACCAGCCCGACATCAAACGCCTGCGCTCCATCGTGCCACAATTCACGCAAATGGCCGGCGCACTTGGCCTCTATGGCGGCATCGAGGCTGGCAGGCGTGTGCAGGTCTGTCTCGCCCGCCCCGAAGACCTGATACGCGAGGTCTATGTCATCGCCGAACGGGAGCGTGCCCGCAAGCCCGTGGCCGCGCTCATCATCAGCTGCGCCGGGCGCAAATGGCTGCTGGGCGAGCGGTTGCATCACGAGGTGGACGCCCTCAACGAGGCCTTCGGCCCCCTGCCACTGGCCGGTTTTCCGTCCTTTGGAGAGATCGGCCCGCTACGGCTTGCTGACGGCAGCTACAGCCGCAACCTCTTTCACAATATGACCTATGTGCTGCTGCTGATCGAAACATGAACCTGCGCCTGCTCACCACCCTCACGCCACCGCCGCCTGGCTTTGAGGCCCGGCTGCCGGACCGCCGCGACCTGCTGGGTGGGCCGCTGGCGCTGTTGCTGGCCGATGAGGAGGAAATCACCCGTGTGATCGGCCCGCTGCTGGGGCGCATGCGCGGCGTGATTATTACCCTGGGTGACGGCGCCACGCGGGTGTTGGGCGAGCAGCTCTGGCATATGCGCCTGCCGGCCGACAGGCTCGACTTGCTGCCGACCCTGCTGCAACCCGTCCTCGACCTGATCCACCAGCACCAGGTGCAGGAAGACGAGCGCCAGCTGCGCAGCATTCGCCTGATGCGCCTGCAGCGCGAGCTGGACACCACCCACCGCGACTACCATATGGTGACCGAAAAACTGCGCCGGCAGGTCGACGAGCTGACGGAGGCCAAGGCCCAGCTCAGCGCCAGCGCCACCGAGCTGCGCGGCCTGAACCAGGAGCTGGAGCAGCGCGTGCTGGCCCGCACCCTGGAGCTGGCCGAGGCCAAGGAGCTGGCCGAGTCTGCCAATACCGCCAAGACATTTTTCCTGGCCACCATGAGCCACGAGGTACGTACCCCCATGAACGGCGTCATGGGTCTGCTCGATCTCCTGCAGCACGGCAATCTCGACCAGGAGCAGCGGCGGATGCTCGCGACCGCCCAGGACTCCGCCCACGTGCTGCTCAGCATCCTCGACGACATCCTCGATTTTTCCAAAATAGAAGCGGGTCGGCTGGAGCTGGAGCTGATCCCCGTGAATATGCGCCAGTTGCTGGAGCGCCTGAGCGAAACCCTGGCCAGCAATGCCCAGCGCAAGCAGCTGCACTTGAGCTGCGAGATTGCCCCGGACCTGCCCGACTGGGTGCTGGCCGACCCGCTGCGCCTGCGGCAGATCATGCTCAACCTGTGCAGCAACGCGATCAAGTTCACTGAAACCACCAGCAGCCGCACCGGCACCATCAAGATCAGCGCGAAGCTGCTTTGGCAGGAACGCGAACAAGTAGAGTTGATGCTGGGCGTGCGTGACAACGGCATCGGCATGAGCCCGCTGGTGCACGACCGCCTGTTTGCCGCCTTCAGCCAGGCCGACAGCTCCACCAGCCGCCGCTATGGCGGCACCGGGCTGGGCCTGTCCATCAGCAAGCGCCTCGTGGAGCTGATGGGTGGCCAGATTGGTGTGGAATCGGAGGCCGGCGCCGGCTCCCTGTTCTGGGTGCGCGTGCCCTTCCGCGTGGCCGTCAGCCTGCCGGGGCTAGACGCTCCCATGATAGTGCCCGCCGCCGCGCAGCCGATGCAGCTGCTGGTGGTGGACGACAACGCCACCAACCGCCTCGTGGCCAGCAAAATGCTGGAAAAGCTCGGCCACCGCGTGGAAGTGCTGGGCGATGGCGAAACCGCCCTCAAGACCCTTGCCAGCCGACACTTTGATCTGGTGCTTATGGACTGCCAGATGCCCTCGCTCGACGGTTTTGAAGCCACCCGCCGCCTGCGCGCGCGTGAAGCCGCCGAGGGCCTGCCGCGCCAGCCCGTGATCGCCATGACCGCTGGCGTATTGCCCGAGGAACGCCGCCACTGCTTTGAAGTCGGCATGGACGACTTTCTCTCCAAGCCCGTCCAGCTTGCCACCATAGCTGCCCTGCTGGCGCGCTGGGGCCACAGGGCTTCCTGAACAGCCAAACCGCTAAAATACACCCTCCGTCGCCGATTGCTCGCCGAATTCCGCGCTTCTGCTAAACATCCGGAAAGCGTGTATTGAGAGAACAACGATGGGCGACACATTGTGGGTACTGTTCAAGGGCCGGGCCCGGCAGGACGACAGCGACCATAAGCAGATGCTGAACTACAGCGAGGAACTGGATGCCCTGGCGGAGCAACTCGGGCAGTCCCTGCTCACCAGCTTTTACGACTGGACCGACTACCAGTTCAACCTGGCCGAAGAAGACCTCGACGAAAACTGGGTCAGCGAAAACGAAGACTGGCACATGCCCGCCCTCGCCGCCGCCACCTTGCAGGCCCTTGTCGCTGCGCTAGGCAGCCGTCCGCCGCCCTTTGCCATTGCCTCAGCCGACCTGCACGACCTCGTCGCCGAATTGACCGACTGCCTGCAAAAGCTGCGCACCGCTGCAGGCGAGCACTTCCATTTCTGTGTGGTGATGTAAGGTTTCTGGCGATATGGCGAGGGCCCGTTGAGTGCGGGCATGGCCCGTCACAGGGCAGTTGAAGCATCTCCAGGATGCCTGTTCAACACCCTGCGCCGGGTAATAAAGACATTAAACAGGCTCTAAAACTTGATTCCCAGCACCTTCGTCAACACCGCTTCCACGAAGGGAGCCTTGGCCAGCACATATTCATTGCTGCCGATGGCCTGCCCCGGCGCGGCCAGCAGCTTGATGGCAAGGTACTCCTGCGCTGCCTCCGGGTGTGTGCGCAGGTAGTCGCGAAAGGCCAGCTGCCGCTGTGCCACCTCGCCATGCTCCGGCACCAGATGCAGGTGAAAGCGACGCGGCACGCCCTTGCTGAAAAAATGTCGCCCCACCACGCCAAATTCGCCACGGTGCTCGTATTCTACCGCCGCCAGCGCAGCAATCATGGCCGGCGTGGGCGGGTAGTCGCCGCACTCTACCGCCATGTCGATCACGGGTTTGGCCGAGAGGCCAGGCACCGAGGTGCTGCCGACATGGTGTATGCCCCGGCAATAGTCGCCCAGCGCCTGCAGCACCACGGCGGCCTCCTGTTCGTAGCACTGCGGCCAGGCGGGGTCATAGTCAACAATGTGAATGAATTCGATCATAAGCGTTGCAACCATCAGGTCCCCTAACCATAGCACGCCAGCACGCCCCCTGCTCAGCCCACGTCTACCGGCGGCTCCTGCGGCTCCACGTCATTGAATTTGCTGTAATCAATATGCTCGCTGCCGTCCTCCGCCACGCAATACGTATCCACGAAATGGTGGCCCCAGTAGATGTCGTCGTGGTGATAATTATGGCGCGAGCCCATGGTTTGCTTGGTGGTTTCATCAACGCCTTCTATGGTCAGGATCAGCACCGATTCGTTCTCGGCCAGCTGCTCGGCCGACTGGCCAAAAAGCGGGCTGCCAGGTTCGACACGGTGCATCAGCAGCCAACCCAGCTGAAACACCGGCTGCTGCTCACGCACCAGGCGCAGGTCATGCAGGCGCAACATGGTGCGCCCCTCCAGCGTCGTTTCGCGGCGCAGCAGGCGCAGTTTGGCCGAGGCCTCGTTGATGATGTTCTGGCGCGCATTGGCCACACGCAGACTCAGCGTCAGCTGGCCATCCAGACGACCGATCACCACCCGGCTGGCAAACAATATCATGGCACGCGGGCGGGAAAAGCGCGCAAACATGACCCCGGTAATCAAGGCGATGCTGGTCAGGCCGATAAAGATTTCAATGGTGGCAATCAGATGACCATACAGCGACTGCGGGTGCATGTCGCCGTAACCCACCGTGGCCACCGTTTCCACGCTGAAAAAGAAATAACCCAGGAAATTTTGCGGCAGCAGATTGGCGATGGGCTGATCGCCAATCTGGTAGAGCGTGGCAAAAAAAAGATTCAGCAATAAAAACAGCGTGGCCATGCTGACAAAAAAAAGCGGCCAGCTCGCCGTCATGCAGTAATGATAAAGATTCTGCCAGACCGAAAAAGGCAAGCCATGGGTCATTACTTCACGGTCGTCGATAATCACGCGCCGGGGACTATTTTTCTTCTTCATGTAAACAACCTGTTGGCCCTGCGACCGGCGTTGAACGGCTCCCTCTACCGGCAGTGCTCCCTGCACTGCCCGGACTACCCCCGTCTTGTAGGGCATCCCGTCGGGAGAGACATATTAATTTTATGTATTGAAATTAAACAGCTTTCCCGCCCTGCCGCAAGACCACTCAGGGGCTGCCGGCAACACTCTCCACCGCCAGCCGGAACTGGTTGCTATGCCCCTGCACCAGCAGGCCGAGGATTTCACCGGACACCAGAGTGCCGTCGGCAGCCTTGACCTCGGCGTCATACCAGGTCTTGTGCAGGCGGCCATCCGCCTGCATCAGCAGACGAAGCATTGAACAGGCTCCTGGAGGAATGCCCGGCCGATTCTGGCAGTAATCCGCAGCAGCGTTAAGGGGGAGCCCAAGTAACCCTCGCCCACAAGTAGCCTGGATGGAGCGCAGTGGAATCCGGGCTACTGTTCTATTTGCCCGGAAAGCGCGCCGCAAAGCCCTCCAGTGGCAAGGCCAGCGCATTGGTCAGGTAAGTGACCGTGCGATAAAACCCCGCCAGCATGATGATTTCCAGAATGGCCGCCTCGCTGTAGTGGGCGCGCAGGGCCAGCCACAGCTCGTCATCCAGGGTGCAGGTTTCATGCAGCGCATCGCAGGCCCGCAGCAGGATTTGCTCGGGCTCGCTCCAGCAGGCAGCATCGGGCTCACCATGCACGGTGGCCTGAATCTGCTCCGCCGTCAGCCCGGCTCTTTCGGCAAAAATGGCGATATGCACGCCCCACTCATACTCGGAGCCACCCAGTGCGGTGATGCGGTCGATCACCAGCTCGCGCTGGCGCAGGCTGAGGTTACCCCTGTCGAGCAGGCCGGCGCTGAAAAACTTGCCAAACAGACGTTCGTCACGCGCCAGCGTGGTGAACAGGGTCAGCGGCGGGGCGCCGCGCATGAGCTGGTCGAGGCTGTTCTGGATAGTGGGACTGAACGGAGGAGTGGCGGGGGCAATACGGCTGTTCATGGCAGGCTCCGGTTTGCAGCTAATGTCGGCATTGTCTGGACAATGCTATATTAAACATAGCAACACTGCACCCGATGCTATGGAAAATAAAGCATGACCTTACCTATTCCCGGCCAGGCCGTCCGTGGCTCCGACACGGGCCGCCCCATCATGGCCGCGCTCGACCTGCTGGGCCGGCGTGGCGCCCTGCGCGCCCTCTGGGAGTTGCGTGGCGAGCCGCTCACATTCCGCGCCCTGCAGGCCGCTGCCGACACCAACCCCGCCCTGCTCAACACGCGCCTGAAAGAACTGCGCCACGCGCAACTGGTATTGCACGACGCTGGCGGCTATCGCCTGAGCCCGCAGGGCCGGGAGTTGCTGATCGTGCTCGACCCGCTGTTGCACTGGTCAGAACGCTGGGCAGAAGTAACGAGCAGGCAAGCGTAAGCACGCATTGACAGGCCCCCGCTCACCCACCGATGATCGGACGCAAAGCAGGATGCCAACAACCGCCCCCAGGGCAAGGACCAGCGCCGCCATGATTACCCCACAGGACGCCATTACCGCCATCAAGAAGCGCTTCGGCAATCACCATGGTTTTCGCGCCCTGCACGCCAAGGGCCTGTTTTGCACCGGCACCTTTACCGCCACGCCCGAGGCCGCCACGCTCACTCGCGCCGTCCCTTATCAAGGCCAGAGCATTCCGGTGACCGTGCGCTTTTCCAATGGCGGCGGCGACCCCACCGTGGCCGACTACCTGCCTGATGTACGCGGGCTGGCGGTGAGCATGCATCTGCCCGACGGCAAGCGTACTGACATCGTGGCCCAGTCGGCACCGCGCTTTCCCGTACGCTCGGCCGATGCCTTTATCGAATTCGTGCGTGCCATGGAACCGGGTCTGGGCCAGTTGTGGAAAATGCCCGCCTTCCTGCTACGCCACCCGGAGTCGCTGGGTGCCCTCGCCGCTAGCGGCCCCGCTCTTGCCAAGCCGCCGGCCAGCTACACCAGCCTGCCTTACTACGCCGTGCATGCCTTTAAATGGACAGCTGCCAACGGCAGCGCACGCTGGGTGCGCTACCGCTGGCTGCCGGAAACCGAAATTCGCCTGAGCCCCAGCGCCGCCAAAAAACTCGGCCCGGATTATTTGCAGGAAGAACTGCCCAAACGCCTGCAAAGCGGCCCCGCCCGCTTTAACCTGCTGGTGCAAATCGCCAGCGCCGACGATAACCCCGATGACCCGCTCATTCCCTGGAGCAGCCATGAAGAAGTGGTTGCCGGCACCCTCGAAATCAGGGCACTCGACGGCAGCCGCGAAAAAGACGGCAAGCCTTTCGTCTTTGACCCCGTGCGCGTGGTAGACGGCATCGGGCTCTCCAACGACCCCGTGCTGAACTACCGCACCCATGCGTACACGGTGTCGGTGGAACAGCGGGCAGGTGAAAAAAAATAGGGATCAGGGCCTGTTAGCAGGCCCTGAAACAGCAGGCCCTGAGTCAAACGGGCCATGGGCTGGATAACGGCGTTTAGCGGTGCGGGCAGGGCAAGCGGCCGCAGGAAGATTTTAACCGCGCGCTCGATGGGATAGTTTTCCTGCACCAACTCGGCCACCCCGGCACTGGCTGCCCGAAAGGCCCTGCTATCGCGCGTTTGGCCTGGGTAGAGAGCGTCGAAAATATGCCAGAGCGCGCAGCTGGCATCGGCACGACAAGTATTTCTATCGCTTTTTTCGCCGCTACAATGCCTGCGAGGAAAATGGCCGGTTCAGCGTGCTGATGGCCTTGGGGCGACGCCTGCTGGACATGCGCAATGCCGTATTTCATCACACCGGATAAGGCCGGCCAACTGCTTGAGCACGGGCTCTTCCGACATGTCGCGAATGGCTTCATAGTACGTTGACGTACCCATCTCGACCACACAGCGACCGGCAAGCTCCAGCCCGCGCGAGGACTCCAGCGCCTCCAGCTGGCACAGTTGCGAGTACTCCTCCATGAACGCGGCATAGGCCCTGCCCCAGTCAAATTCGGGCCCGGCATGCTTTACATAGCGCCTGAGCATATCGCCGTGGCACAACTCCTCGGGCAGCCAGTGCTGCTGCAACCATTGCACTACCTCGGCATCATCCGCGAAGAATTCGACCAGGTTGCTCGTCTATTTTTCCGTACCCGATTCGATAAATGACGCGGCCACGACAATAAAGAAAAGTCGCTCATTGCTTCTGACCAGATCCGTTTCCATATGATCAGAATGGATGTCATCACAGGAAAATCTGCGGGAATCAGTCATCGTATCCACCTCCGGAAAAATCACTCGTACATGTATCGTCTTGACCAGCTGATGGTATTGGCATCCCTGCCGGCCCGCTGGCAAAGGACCTGGTAAATGGCCAGCTGGTCGTGCTGGAAAGCGTAGGCGCAACCGGCCAGATAAATGCGCCATATCCGGTACGTCGCCGCATCCACCTCCTGCTGAATCTCCGCGCCATGCTCCTCAAACCGGGACACCCAACACTCCAGGGTCCTGGCATAGTGGCGACGCAGGTTCTCCACATCCAGCGCCTCCAGGCCTCCACATTGCATGGCGTGCAGCACCAGGCCGACATGCGGCAGCTCTCCTTTCGGAAATACGTATTTATCGATAAATTCGCTGCCGTCCGAAGCAGCCACCCGCTCATAGGGATCGGTCGAGGTAATGCCGTGATTCAGCGCCAGGCCATCGGGAGCCAGCAGATCATGGATGTGCTGGAAATAGGTATTCAGGTTGCGCCGGCCCACGTGCTCAAACATGCCCACGCTGGTAATGCGGTCAAACTCCCCCTCGACCTGGCGAAAATCCTGCAGCCTGATTTCAATCCGGTCGGCAAGGCCGGCCGCCCGCACCCGCTGCAGCGCCAGCTCGTACTGGCGCTGCGAGAGCGTGACGCCGACACAGCGGGCACCGTATTGCGTCGCCGCGCGCATGACCAGGGCGCCCCAGCCACAACCCACGTCCAGCAGGCGCTGCTCCGGCTCCAGCTTTACCTTGGTCAGGATATGATCAATCTTGCGGTGCTGTGCCGTTGCCAGGTCTTCACTGCCACATTCAAAATACGCGCAGGAATACACCATGTCGGGGTCCAGCCAGAGCTGGTAAAAATCGTTTGACACATCATAGTGTTGCCGGATGGCAGCCCGGTCCGAGCGCCAGGCATTTCTCAGGCGACGCCGCAACTGATTGAGCCGGGCGCGCGAGACATGCGTGTAGGCCACCAGGGAATTGCCCAGTTTGATAACATCCTTGACGCTGCCTTCCAGGTCGATGAGGCCCTTGACATAGGCATCGCCCAGCCCGTCCAGGCTGGGCACGGCAAGATAGGGCAAGGCGTTAATGCTGTTGACCCGCAGAATCACCCGAGGCGACGCATGTTCACCCAGATCCAGCTGCTCACCATTCCAGAACACCAGGCGTGCCGGCAGGTTCGCGTCGGGATTTATCGTGCTGGTCAAGTGCTTTAACAAAGCTGTCCAGAGCATGGAATATCTCCGTCAACGTCACGCCAAAAGATATCGGCCCATTTGCTGAGCGATGCGGACCTGTCTGATGCTCGTCCGCCAGGGCCGGCCGGTATAAACAATTGCAGGCCGGGTGCTGTGGCCTGTCAGACAGCACCCGGCCTGCAGGCCTATGATTTTACGGCCGTCACAGCCTCAATCCAGCGTTGCAAAAGTGGCAGATTGGTAATGTTTTACTTTTATTGGCTATAAAAAGTTTATATTCATGGAGACTGATCATGAAAAGAGCCTCCACCCATGCAAAAGTGGAAACGCCAACCCGGCCCTGACCTGGTCCTGTGCCCCTGCTGGCGCAGGCCGCCCCGGTTGATCGGGTACTGATAGATAGAAAAAAACCGGCATCGGCTCAGTCTTTATGCAGGCAGCGCACTCGTCAGCACATATCAGGTTGCGTTGGGTCGCTCGCCCGTGGGCGCAAAAACCTGCGAAGGCGACAATAAAATCCCGGAAGGTGAATACCGTATTGAGGATCGCGTCGAATACTCGGCTTTTCACCGTGCCCTGCTTATTTCCTGCTCCAATGCCGACGATATGGCACGCGCACGTGCACAGCACTGCCAACCCGGAGGCAAGATCATGATACATGGCCTGCGCAATGGTCTCGGCTGGCCGGGTGCCCTGCACCGCCGCACGGACTGGACCGTCGGCTGTATTGCCGTCACCGACGCCGAATAGAACAAATATGGCAACAGATGCGTGATGGCACCCGTGTCACTATCAAGCCCTGAGCAGCACCAGCACAATTGCCTGCTGGCAAGTGACAGCTTCCTGCAAGCCCCCATGCATTTTAATACCGCAAATCTCCCTGCTTTAGACAACGCAGTACATACACAACTGCACAACACGCTCCACAGGGCTGACCCATAATAGGCATATAACCTGCCACAGTGAGAACTCCATGAAAGTCCCGCCCCTGAAGCTTCGAGCCGGCCTGCTGGCCCTGATGCTGGTCGGCCTGAACGGCATGGCACTGGCCGACCCACCCCCCTTGACGCCGCCGCCCGACAGCGTGGCACCACCACCACCGCCAGCAGGCACGCCCCCTGCCCCGCCCGAGCAGGCGGCCAGCTTCACCCAGCGGCAACTCGACCAGATGGTGGCGCCAATCGCCCTCTACCCTGACCCCATGCTGGCACAGATCATGATGGCCTCCACCTATCCGCTGGAGGTGGTCAAGGCCGCGCGCTGGTCGGCCGAACACCCAGGCCTCAAGGGTGATGATGCCGTGCGCGCCGTCGCCGACAAGCCCTGGGATCCCAGCGTCAAATCGCTGGTGGCCTTTCCCGACCTGCTGAAGATGATGAACGACAAGCTGGACTGGACCGAGCAACTGGGCGATGCCTTCCTGGCGCAGCAAACCCAGGTCAACGACACCGTGCAGAACCTGCGTGCAAAGGCCATGGCAGCCAATAATCTGCAATCCAACCAGCAGGTTACGGTCACCCAGCCGGCACCGCAGACCATCGTCATCGAGCCGGCCAACCCGGACGTGGTCTACGTGCCCTACTATGACCCCTATGCCGTATACGGCCCCTGGTGGTGGGCAGGCTACCCGCCGGTGTTCTGGGACCCATGGCCGGGTTATGGCTGGCATCCGGGCCTGTTTTTTGCCTTTGGCGCTGGCATCTTCGTGGCCCACGGCTTTTTCTACGGTGGCTATGACTGGGGCCACCGCAGCGTGATGGTCTACAACAACCACAACTACTACTACCACGGCTGTGGCGCCTGTGGCGGCTACCACGGCGGACCCGGCGGCGCAGGCCCCGTACACGGCGGCCCCGCCGAGGGTGGCGCCTGGCAGCATGATCCCACACACCGGCACGGGGTGGCCTACCCCAGCGCCGCCATGAACCAGCGCTACCACGCCGCCAGCTTCAGGGCACAGCAGCAGGGAGCGGCTCACAGCAGCAGCATGCACACCGGCAGCACAGGTGGAGGCTACGCCTCACATCAGGGCGGTTTTGGCGGGCAGCACATGGGTGGCGGCTATGCCGGTGCTTATCACGGCGGTGGCGGCTTTCACGGTGGAGGCGGTCACGCAGGTGGCCATGGCGGCGGTGGGCATCATCGCTAACATTTGCCGGAATTTATTCGTGCCATGGCCTGCGATATCGTCATCGCAGGCCATCTCCACCGACTAAACGGTGGTAGTGAATGACGGAGGCCTCATCAGGCCTCTTTTCTTATGCGCAAGGGGCTGACAAAATACTTGCCGGAACTATGCCCATGGGTTCATATACCCGTCGGGCACGCAATACAATAAGACCGTACAGGATGAGCATGGCAGAGAATTTGTTCCGGGGCAGGGGTGCGCGCGGCGCTGACAAAGACCGCCCGGTCATCGTTCGCTCTCTTGGCAGCATGGCCCTGCTACTGTTCCTGCTGGCATCCACCGCTTGCTCGAAGCATACCGCGACGCCTGACGGTAGCGACCCCACGACCGCTACCGACAACGTTGCCCCTGCCATATCCGACGCCAACCCACCAGAAGAATGCGTAGATCGCGGCAAGGCCGCCGCCGATATCGCCACCCAGCGCGACCACGGCAAAAAGCTGCCCGAGGTGCTGGCCGACATCGACAAAAGTGCTTTGGGCGCCAGCGACAAGGCCATTCACGAAGACATGGCGCGGCAGCTCTATACCGACCCTTTCGCCAGCAAGCTATCGGCCGACAATGCCGCCAATAACTTCCAGGGCAGCTGCGTGGCCGACCTGAAAAGCAAAAGCTCCAATATCCGCAATATCACCAACGAGGCCGATATCGAGCGCGCCCTGGCCCTGTTCAAGACCTATAGCGGCCAGCCGCTGCTGGACTTGCTGGGCAGCAACGGCGTCTCGGTCACGGCCCTGCAGGTGGCACCCGCCAGCGCCATGAACAACGGCAATTACAAGGCGGACGACACGGTCTATACCCTGACCGTTGGCAGTTCGGCCCATGACGACATCCCCTGCCACCTGCAACAGTGGCTGAAAGGCGACATCACTCCCACCCCCGAGTTCGTGCAGCGCGGCCCGGCGTTTCCGCTGATCCGCCCCAGCGACGACGACCCCCTGATCTATTGGGCTGCCACAGGCAAATGCTCCACCGCATTCAATAACTGAAGCACTCAAGAACTGGAGCCCCACGCTTACACAGCTACACTGGCCCCACGCGCCGGCCTGCCTCATCATTGGCGGCGGAGCCGTACCTGGGGGGACGGCTGTTGCAAAGGAAGTCGAGAGTATGAAAAAAATGTTTGGCGCAGGCCTGCTCGCGTTGGCCAGCAGCCTCAGCCTGGCAGGCTGCAATGTCGTGAGCAATACTGCCAATACCTCCAGCAACCCGACCGGTCCTACGCTGGACACCACGGTATCCACCGCCGGCCTCTCACTCGCCAATACCGCAGGTGGTGGCGCGGTACTGGGTCAGGTTTATTTCGACAATGCCAGCACCATAGGTATTGCCAGCGGCGGCAACCCGGACGATCTACAGACCTTCCAGATTACCAGCCCCACCACCGGGGCGATTTCGTTTGCCCCGGTGGCCGGGCAGCTGCCCGGCATTTACCCGGTGCAGGTCAACGCCGTAGACGGCTCCGGCAACCTCTCGTCCGTTTATTTTATTGCTTATGTTTATGCCTCGACCAATGGCACGGACAACGCCACCGCACCACTGGTCATCAATGTGCCTGCCAGCAGCCTCGGGACGGGCGGCGACGCCACCATCAGCCTCGGTGTGCACAACGGCTTTGACAGCATTACCGGGCAAAACGTGACACTGACGCCCATCGCCGGCAGCGCGAGCAAGGTGAATGGTGATATCGAGCTGACGACCAACGTGGTGGCAACCCCCATCAGCAACACCGATACCGCCACGCTCACCACCGGCATTCTGGTCCCCCTCGGAGGCGCGCCAGTTGCAGGCGCCGGTAGTACGGGCTGCATAAACGGCATGCTGATGGTGCTGACCGCGCAGCCCTACTACGACTCGCTAACCCCCGCGCCCTTCCAGGAGGACATTTGCATCAACCTGACCTGAGGGCTCCGTTGACCTTTCATTGGTCGCGACAGTATTGCCGCTCAGAATTGCGCCGGCGCAAGGAATGAGGACTGCGGCGATGGCGCTTTACAGTCTCCGTCGCCACGATCAATGAAACGTCAACAGACCCTAGTGCGGGCCTGCATGGGTTTCACGCGGCCCCATTCCCATGGCCGTCGGGGACAGGCGCAGTACGCCATAGCGGTAGCAATCACCGCCGTCGAATTTGGCCTCGTACATGGCACGGTCGGCACTTTCGACCAGCCACTCCGGCTCCCAGTTGGCAAAGGGCACAGCCACCGCCAGGCCAATGCTGACGCTAACCACCGGCTTGCCCGCCTGTGGCGCCTGCTGGATGTTGGCCGCACGGATTTCGCCCAGCAGGCGCTCAACATGTATCGTGGCCTGCTCCATGTCCATGTTCGGCAGCAGGAGCAGGAACTCCTCGCCCCCGTAGCGCGCCGCCATGTCGCCAGGGCGGCGCGCAAAGCGGCCGATGACACTGGCCATGATGCGCAGGCAGGCATCGCCCTTGAGGTGGCCGAAATAGTCGTTGTAGGCCTTGAAGCGATCGATATCGATCATCAGGATGGCCAACGGCGCCTGCAGGCGGTAGGCGCGGCGCCACTCCTGCAACAGGCATTTATCGAGCTGACGCCGGTTGGCCAGCCCAGTCAGCGAGTCTTCACTGCTCAGATGCTCCAGCTTGTCGATACGGTTGAGCTGCAGCAGGAACATGTCGCGGCTCCGATGTTCGGCATACCAGGCCAGGCACATGCCAAGGGCACTGCTGCCGGCATAGCTGACCATCAGCAAGCCCCAGTTGAACTGCCCACCCAGCCCCAGCCCCAGCACCACGCCCCCAAGGCCGCCCAGCCAGCCCGCGATCACCGCCTGATCAAAGCGCAGGCCAACCAGACCATAAACGATCACCATGCAGTAGTTGATGGCCGGCTGCGCCAGTTGGCCGGGCACCGGGTCGGGCAGCAGCGCCGGAATGGCGACCGACAAGGCTACCGCCAGAAAGCTGCCAATGCCGGTATAGACATGAAACCACGGCTCCAGCACCGGCAACCAGGCCAGCGCTCCGGCCACCACGATAATAACGCCCACACCGCCGTAAAGGCGCAACCACAGGGGCAGCTCACCAGGTGGCATGAGCTGGTAGATGCCGGCGCTGACGACCAGCCACAGGGCAAAAATAAAAACGACATTGAGCCTGAACACCACCATGGCGTGCTGGCGCTGCTGCAGCCGGTAGGCAGACTCCAGCGGTTCGGCCATACGCAGGCGCGGCAGGGCATTCCAGCTACGGGTTTCAAAACTCAGCTTTTCCATGGCCACAGCATTGTTCTCGTCAATTCCGGCACAAGCGCAGGGGGCTCAGTACGAAGACTAGCAGTAAATGTGCTCGCCCTGGCGCCTGAAAAAAGTGAGCTGCGTAGCATTTGGCCGGGCTTGCCGACCAGCGGACGTTTCAGACTGTCGAGCAGCATTGCCTGGGCCGACGGGCCAGCCGGGAGTAGATCAGCACCCCGCACCGGCCGGCAAGCGCACTCCACGCAACTGCCTTTCGGCCGCCGGATGGCCCTGGCGGGCTGCCTGGTGATACCAGTAAAAGGATTGCAGGCTGTCCTGCATGAAGCCCTGGCCTGTCGCATAGAGGCCAGCCAGATGGTACTGGGCCTCGTCATAGCCCAACAAGGCCGCCTGCCGATAGTGCAGACCGGCCTGCACGGCATCGGCCGCCCTGCCCCGACCCTGCTCATGCAGGCGGCCCAGGTGAAAGTGACTGGCACCATGCCCCTGCCCTGCCAGTGCGGCGAAAATGCGATGGGCCGCACCAAACCGGCCCGCCTGACTGGCGGCGCAGCCCAGCCTGAAAGCTGTCTTGTGGGCCACGCCCCTGCCGTGCTGAAACCACCAGCCTCGAACCCGCCACATGTTGAATACCTTGTACCACGACCGGCATTGTCCTTCATGGTCCGGTTGGCGCCTGTTCTTGATTGTGGCCAGCGTCTTTGCTGCACCAACTGTGTTGCCCGTTGTCTACTACGTCAAAGCCTGCTACATCAAAACCGCTGTCGGGGCGCCATCATGGTCAGCCCAGCGCCAGCAGTTCGACATTGACCCGGAAAGGCCCGTGCCGCCAGCCGTCGCCACCGGCATGGCGGGCTTCGTGCACCGCACGGCTGGCGGCATCCAGCAGCCACTGTGGCTGCCAGTCCGAGAACGGCACCGCCACCGCCACACCGATGCTGGCGCTGACTGCCTGACCCGAAAGCTGCAACCTGGCCTCCCGTATATCTTCTAGCAATTTCTCTGCCACGGTATTGGCCGTTTCCGGCAACATGTCCGGCAGCAGTAGCAGGAACTCGCCAGCGCCGCTGCGGGCAGCCACATCGCCGGGTCGGCGCGCATAGCGACTGACAATATCGGCCACTTCCTGCAGCGTCCGGTTGCCCTGCTCCTGGCCATGGCTGCGCACATAATCCTTGAAGTGGTCCAGATCAACCAGTACCACCGCCAGGGGCCGCTGTTCCCGCAGTGCCCGGCGCCACTCCCGGCGCAGCGCAATATCACCATGACGGCGATTGGGCATCCCGGTCAGCGGGTCTTCGTGGGTGATTTGCTCGATCTGGCGCAGTTGCAGGAAAAAGGCACGCCCACGATGATCGTTGCAAAAGGCCAGGAACATGCCCAGCAGGTTGCTGGCAAACAGCACCTGCAGCCAGGGCCCTCCCTGCCCCCCTTGTGCCCGTGCCAGCGCCATTCCGGCCGCCGCCCCCGCGAGGCTGGCGGGCCATGCCTGACCCAGGCGCAGACCGGTCAGGCAGTACAGACTCAGCACCCCCAGGATCATGCCGGCCTGAGTCAGCTGGATACAGCCCGTGTCGTGCTGCAAGGCGGTCGCCGCCAACGACAGCGCCACGACAAGCCCTCCTCCCAGACTGGCGTAGGCAGGGAACCAGATATCCAAGGCACGTATTTGCGCCAACACCGCCATGACGGCAACAGCCAGGCCAACACTGCCGCACAGTTCCTGCCACAATGGCTGCGCACCTGCCGGCAACAGCCACCCGATTGCGCTACCCAGCAATAACCAGAGTGCCGCCAGCAGCAGCACCGCTCGCCGAAACCGCATGACGGCCTGCCGGGACTGGTGCTCGCGATAGGCAGACTCCAGTTCTGCGGGCAGTCGCAGCCGCAGGTGCTGGTTCCAGTCCTCAACGATCAGGGCCGCGTCGAGCCGGTCCACGTCGGCGTCATAGCCGGGGTCAGCCATGACGGGCACCGTCACTCATTTTTTTTATTGTTTTGACGAGGGCCTGCACGGTACAAAACCTCTGGATAGGGTTCTTGCAAACTGCTCTTTATACGCCCTCAAGAAAAGCCCGGGTGCCGCGAATTCTGCGCTTTGCCGATACACGGCATATAAACCCGGAACAATGGGCGATGGCCCGCCCTTATTACATTTCACACAGCACAATCGGGGGACGGCGAGCATTAAAGCGGATTTTTATGACATTTTGCACAGCGCTGTGCATTAACAGCGGAACGGAGGATTTTTCACAGGGCTTGCCAGCGATGGACGACAAATGACGGGGACGGCCAGCGGCCGTCCCCGTCATCATCAGCCTCAGGGCAGATTGCTCATGCTCACCACGGCATCGGTCATGGTGATATAGAGGCTGCCACCGTAGCTCGCCAGGCCAACTGGCAAGGACAGCAGACCGGGTGCAGGGTTCACGAAAAAGCCGGTATCACCGGTGACGCCAGCAACGGTGCTCGCCACACCGGCCGGGGTCAGTTCACGCACGGTCTGGTTGCCATAGTCAGCGACAAACAGATTACCGCTGCCATCCATCGCCAGGCCCATCGGCTGCGAGAAACTGACGCCCGTGCTGCCGTTTGTGCTGCCCGCCAGCCCCACAGTGCCGGCCAGCGTAGTGGTCGTGCCGGTGGTGACGCCGGCCTTCGTGCTTATCGTAACCAGGCGAATGGTGTCGTTGCCGGTATCCGCCACATAGACCAGGTTGCCATTTACCGTAATGCCCTGCGGATTGTTAAACGTGGCCGATTGCGGAAGACCCACGTTGCTCAGCGAATCGGCTGAACCACTACTTTTCGCCACGCCGGCCACTGTCAGCACCGAGCCGGTGGCGAGGGTAATCTGACGGATGGTGTCGTTGCCGGAGTCGGCTACATAAAGATGGCCCTGACCATCCAGCGCCAGCGCCGAGGGCCCGTTGAAGCTGGCTGTCTGGCCGGTGCCATCGCTGCTGCCTGCGCTCGCGCCGGGGCTGCCCGCCGTGACCGGGGGAGAGCAGATGCCCTCCAGCGTGCTGACGGCCTGACTGGCGATGTCAATCTTGCGGATACAGTTGCTGAGGGTGTCGGCCACATATACCTGGCCGGCAGCGGCATCCACCGCCAGGCCACGGGGGCCGTCAAAAAGCGCCGCCTTGCCAGTCAGGTCGGCGTAGCCGCCGGGGTTGCCAGAATCACCCGCCAGCGTGGTGACTGCACCGGCGCTGCTGATCACGCGGATACTGTTGTTGCCGCTGTCGGCAACATAGGCATTGCCAGCCGCATCAAAACCTATCCCCTGCGGATTGTTGAAACCGGCCAGGCTGCCGGTCGCATTGTCGGCAAAGCCGCTGACGGCGCCACCGATGGTTGCCACTGTCCAGGGCGAGGCATCGGCAATCGAGCGGATGCTGTTGTTGCCGTCGTCAGCCATGACCAGTTGCTGCGTGCTGCTGTCCCAGGTAATACCCTTGGGGTGATTGAAGCGGGCTGCCGTGCCGATACCGTCGGTGGCCCCCCGGAAATACGTGATGACGCTGGTGCCACCCAGGTTGCTGCTGATCACGGGGAGCTCACCCGCGACAGTGGAGACAATATCCGGGTTTTGATTGGCCACGGCCGAATTGAGCGCGAGCATGCGCACAGCCCCGTTGCCGGTATCGGCAATCAACAGATTGTTGCCGCTGGCATCCAGCGTCAGCGCCGTCGGAGAGTTGTAGGCGGGGATCGAGTAGACCGGGCCGCCCACGCTGGTTGTCGTGCCGGAGCCACCGTTGGGATTGGCCGAAACGACTTGCGTGCAGGCCGCAATATAAGCCCCCGGCAAGGCATTGGCAGGCAGTGTTGCCGGGCAACTGGTTGCACTGGGAGCAGGCGTGCCTACCTTGCCGGGCGTCACGACGGTCACTGTCGTGGTCGTAAAGGTGGTAGCCGCTGTCACGATGGTGCTGGTACTGGTGCTCACGGTGCTGTCCACAGCGCCAACGGTCCCGTTGATACCGCTGATGGAGGTCACCTGGCCATAGCTGGTCGGGCCCGTGCCGATGAGGCTGATCTGCCGGATGATATTGCTGTTGCTGTCGGCGACATAGATATTGTTGCCGGCGGGATCCACCACCAGCCCCTGCGGCCCGTTGAAACCGGCGATGCTGCCACTGCCGTCGACACTGACCGCTGCCACCGCCGTGCCAGTGATCGTCACGGTTGGTGGGTGTCCGGCGAGCAGGGTGACGCTGTACTGACACTCCGTATCGGTCACCAGGCCACAGTAATCCGAGGCAAGTTCAGCCGGGGTAAGCAAGGTGACTTCGGCGCTCGCCAGGCTGGCGCTTTGCGCCGACGTCAGGCTTGCAATCTCGGCCTGTGTGAGACTGGCAATCTGGGCCGGCGGCAGCAGGGAGATTTGCGCCGCCGCCAGTTTGGCGACGCTCAACGGCGCCCGACTGAGGACTTCCTGGGGTGAGAGGTTGGAGACTTGCGATTGCGTGACGGCTGGCACGGCCAGATCGATCCGGCGGACTTCGTTATTGCCCCAGTCGGCCACGTACAACTCGTTGCGCACGGTATTGAGCGCGAGGCCAATGGGGCCGCTGAACTCGGCAGCGGAGCCCACGCCCTGCTCATTGCCGGTAGTCTGGGCTGTGCCGGCGATGGTGCTTACCACCGCCAGCGGGGCACTGGCGGTGCCGCTCAGCACGACCTTGCGAATCGTGCTGTTGCCAAAATCTGCCACGTACAACACGGTGCCGGCCACCTGCCCGCCATTGGGAACTATCGCCAGGCCATCGGGATTGTTGAACAGGGCTGCACTGCCCGGCACCGGCACGCCATTGCTGTCGAGGGTGGAGTCGGTAAACCCGGCCGTACCCGCCGTACCAGCGCCGGCGATGGTCACCGTGCTCCAGGTATAGGCACCGGCCGTGCCGGTCGACGTGGCGGTCATCAGGCGGATGGTATCGTTGCCGGTATCAGCCACGTAGACATGGCCAAAGCCATCGCTGACCACGGCCTGCGGAGCGTTGAAGCGCGACTGGTTGGAGTTGCCATCGGAGCTGCCGGCGCCGGCAGCTCCGCCGGCCAGCAAGGCCATCAGGGAAAGCGGTGTGGTAGTAGTGGTAGCAGCTGAACTTGAGGATGGATTGCTTAGGCCTTCAAGGCCGCAGGCAGACAGTGCAAGGCCCAGCGCCAGCAGCACCAGACTCCAGGCCAGACGCCGCCCGTGCCGCGCCCATGTCCCAGCCCTCCCTATACCTGCCTGAAATGCCACGCTTTCACCTCGCTATAGTTGTTTTAGGGGCTTTTTGTGCTGTTTATTGCCCTGCCCCGCACGCCAGTCTTGCCGGTTCTGGCGCTCCGCAGGCGGCCGGAAACCCGGCTCGCCCCGTAAACCTGCGATTTAAGCCTGAAAGCTGGCGTTCGGCAATGCCAACAACGTATGACTCGTGCAAACAGTCGTCACTCCCGCTTGCGTGGCACCACCGTGATCGCGCCCGTATTTTCCAGGATGGCGGTGTGCACCTCATCCACACAGGCGCAGCCGGCGGCACGCAGGGCGGCATCCAGCTCATGGTGGGTCAGCATGGCCCGCTTCAACACCTCGGGGAAAAGGACACCATTGTGCACCACGAGCATGGGCCGACCCTCGATCAATACCTCAAGGCGCTTGCTGCGGAAGGTGGCATAGCCCACCAGCAGGTTAAGCCCGACAAGCACCACCGCTGAAATCAAGCCGCCGACAAGGGAGTTGTCACCACCGTTCATGGAGTTCTGCACGGCATTGGAGAGTACCAGCAGCAGCACCAGGTCGAAGGGCGCCAGTTGCCCCACCTGGCGCTTGCCGGTGACGCGCAGCAAAACCAGCAAAAAGCCATAAACAATGGCCGCCCGCAGGACCAGCTCCCACCAGGGAATGGCCATATTAAACATGAAGACTCCTTTGGCTCTCGCGAGCAGTTGAGCTTAACACGCTCCAGCCGCCACCCCTGCTGTGGCGAGAAACGGCAGCACCAGATGCAGGAATTCGGCTGGCGCCTCCGCAAAGGGCGCGTGGCCGGTGTTGGTAACCACACAGCTGGCCTGGGCAATGAGGCTGGCGGCAATCTTGCCGTCCCTGCTAGCCGGGATCAGCGGGTCCTGCTTGCCAAAGATCAGCAGCGTGGGTTGCACAATGTCGGCGGCAACCGGGCGCAGGTCATGCTCCGCCGCCACAAAGCTGCGCCAGATGGCGCGGTTGACCGCCCGCGCTGCCGGTGTGGACTGCTCGTAACGGGCCCGCAGGTGCATTTCGCGTGTCACCTCGGTGTCATGACGCAGGTATAGCCGCGTCAGCACCGCTGGCGGCAGCGAGAGGATACTGCCCTGCACCCGGCAAAACGCCCGCGTCACCAGGTTATGCGGCGTAAAGCCGCCAGGCGCCACCAGCACCAGCCCGCGCACCTGCGCCGGCTCGGCAATGGCATAGCGCGCCGCCACGTAGCCACCCACCGAATTGCCGATGAAAATTGCCGGCTCCAGCGCCAGCGCCTCCGCCAGTTCGCACCAGACCCGGTAAAACAGCATGACGCTGGCGCTGTCCGGGTCATGCAGCGGCGGCGACTCGCCATAGCCCGGCCAGTCCACCAGCAATACCCGGTACTCCCGCGTCAGGACTGGCAGGATGCCGTCAAAGTCGCGGCTGTCGCCCGGATTGGCGTGCAGCAGCACCAGCAGTGGGCCGGTGCCTTCAAAGGCGTAGCTGATAGTGGCCGATGGCAACTGGATTTGCGGCATGGTGGCGTCCTGCTCCTGTTGTTTGGTCCCGGAAGACGGGGTACTGCGTCAGCTCCGAAAAATTCAAAAGCTGGTTCAGCACATGGCTGTGCTGCCCGCCAATCAATCACTCAAGGGATTGATTGATCGTCAGTGAATCGCCAGGCCATCAGCTGAGCGCCAGTTTCTGCACAATCAGGCTGGTCACCATATCACCTTCGACATTGACGGCGGTGCGCACCGTGTCAAGCAAGCGGTCAAAGGGCAGCAGGATGGCCACCGCCTCGGCGGGCAGGCCTACCGCCTGCAAGACCATGATCATGGTAATCATGCCCGCGCTGGGAATGCCGGGGGCGCCGATGGCGGCCAGCATGGTGGTCAGGCAGACGATAAGCTGTTGCCCGATACTCAAGTCTATGCCACAGAGGTTGGCGACAAACAGCGCCGCCGCTGCCTCGTAGAGCACGGTGCCATCCATGTTCAGATGGGCGCCGAGGGGCACCACGAAGCCGGTGATATCGGGACTGACGTCCAGCTCGTTTTCCAGGCATTGCATGGTCACCGGCATGGTGGCCGAACTGGAGCTGGTGGCAAAGGCGGTCAGCAGCGCCGGACGGGCGCCACGCCAGAAGCGCCAGGGACTGACGCGGGTAACGAGCCACAGCAGCAGGGGTAGCACAACGATGCCGTGGAAGAGCGTAGTGCCGGTCACCACCAGTACAAAGGCCGCGAGACTGCCCAGCAGGCTCAGGCTGGCGCCGGCCACCAGCTTGGCCAACAACGCGGCGATGCCATAGGGCGCCAGCTGCATGATCCAGCGCACCATGTGCATGGTCATTTCAAAGCACTCGCGCAACACGTCCTGCACGCGCCGGTAGCGCTCGCCGCCACTGACCAGCGCCGCTCCCACGAAGAGCGCAAAAATGACAATGGGCAGCACCGTGCCTTGGGCCATGGCCGCCACCGGATTCACGAAAATGGCGTGCAGGAATTTCTCGAAAAACTCGGGCAGGCTCAGGCTGCCGGCCTGAAAGCCGGTGGTGGCCGCCTTGAAGCTGGCCAGTTGCAGGCCCCGGCCGGGGTGGAAAACCGCCGCCGCGCCCAGACCCAGGACAATGGACAGGCCGCTGGTGACAAAAGAACAAAGCAGTGTTGTCTGCCAGACACGGTGCATGTGCCGGTGCGCACGCAGATTGGAGACACCCACGGCGATTGAGGTAAACACCAGCGGCACCAGCACCATTTTCAACAGGTCGATAAACACGGTGCTAACGAGGCCGCAAAAATAGAGCGCGTCATGCGCGGCAACCGCCTCGGGAGCCCGGCTGATGGCGACTCCGAGGATGACGCCCAGCAAGGCGCCGGCAAAAATACGCTGGTTCAAGGACATGAAATGCTCGTGTACGGCAGGACAGCCCCGAGAATAGCGGAGCCCAAGAGCCTGTTCACTATCTTTATCGCCCTGCGAAAAGCAGGATCCCGGCGCAGGGCAATAGGGATAGTGAACAGGCTCCGGGCCAAAGTGGCACTTGCCATCACCTGATTATCTCCATGGCCACCGCCAAAGATGGCGAACGGCGCCCAAAAGCACTGTACGCATGGCCCGGAATTAGCCAATATTAGGCCATGACTAAACTCCTGCCTGTTTCATTCCGTATGCCTGCCGCCGCTTTGCGGCCCCTCAGCCTGTTGCTGGCCACCCTGCTGGCCTTGCCGGCGCTGGCCGACAACCCGCCAGCACACCGTAGCGCACGCGCCGGCAGCTCACGCCCGGCCCCGCAGTCACACCTGCCGGCCCCTGTACCGCAGCCGCCTGCCGTGCATGCGCTGGTGCGCCCGCTGAGCCCGAGCCCGGCGGAAAGGCCGGCGCAAGCGCTGCCCACACCGGGTGCTCCCGCCCAAGCCTGGCACCAGAATACACCTGCGCCCCCCGGTGGCGGCTCGGGCAGCCTGGGCGAACAACATGGCCCGGCACCCCAAACGCAGCAAGCGCCTGCGGGCAATGGTGACTGGCACAACCAGTCTGCCCCGGCCCCGCAAAATGGGCAGAGCGGCGCTGGCAATGGCTACTCACATGGCGGCGCACAGGAGCAGCAAGGCGGACAAAGCGGCCAGAATGGCTATGGCAATGCCCGCCCGGACGATGGCGGACGCGGGCAAGGCTGGCAAAACCGGCCGGGTGGCGGACAAGGCTATGACAACCGACAGCCTCAACATCGGCTGGTCAGGGTTAATCAGATGCCTGACAACGACCGTCGCAACTGGCAGGGTGGCCGCTGGTCGCACGATAACCACGGCGGCTATTCCGGCTGGTGGTGGGTGGTGGGCGGCAGCTGGTATTTCTACGACAGCCCCGTATACCCCTACCCCGATACCAGCACCGCCGTCACCATGGAGTCCGACAGCTACGACGACTCTGCCGATGCGGCCTATGACAATGCCCCCGCGCAGGCCAGCAGCTCGCCCGCGCCGGAGCTGTATTACTGCAGCAACCCGGTCGGCTATTATCCCCAGGTTCCCAGTTGCAGCACGGACTGGACCCCGGTACCCGCCAGCCCGACGGCAGACGCCGGCAGTGATGGCGATGCCTCGTCGTCAAGCTACTGGTACTATTGCAGCAGCTCCCAAGGCTACTACCCCTATGTACAAACTTGCAGCACGGCCTGGACGGTGGTTACCCCCAGCCTGACGCAGGCCGCCACGGCGCCGCAGGACTCGGCACCCCAGCCTGAGGATGCGCCGCCTCCCCAGGCTGCACCAACCCCGGCACCACCGCCTCCCCCGCAGCAGGCCCAGCCCAGTCGCTACTGGTATTATTGCCAGAGCCCGGCAGGCTACTACCCTACCGTCCCGACCTGCAGCAGTGACTGGATTCCGGTGCCAGCGCAGGCCAGCCAGTAGCCAGCCCCTGTTTCACACCGGCTGCAAAGCAGGCCCCGTCGTGGTTGAGACGGGAGCCTGCTTCGGTCAGAATCCCCGCTTTGCCCGCGCCCCTGTTGCGCTTCCCGAGGAATACTCATGTCTGAACCCAAGCCCATCCAGAACAAGCCATTGCTGATCGGCATCATTGTCGTGGCCGTGATCGCCGCCGGCGCCGTTGTGAGCCTGAAGAAGGCGATGGGGCACGACGAGGCCAAGGCGCTGGCCACCACGCTGATGCAGCAGGTCTGCGCGCGCGACTGCGCCAGCCGCGGCCTGCGCGAGCAGGATCTGCAGGGCCCCAGCGAAACCGACATGAACAAGCTGCAGCAGTCCACCAAGTTTGAGTTCGTCTGGCAGGCGGCGAGCGGCCAGAGCCTGCGCATACGTGTGTGGGACAACGGCCTGACCGTACAGAAGGGTGAACGCTGGAATGACATGAACGACTGGGTGCGCCTGTAAGACGGCGCCTCGCCTGCCCTTCAAGGCAGGCTTTCAGGGCAAGTTGGGCGCCACCGTGCTGCGCTGGGCCACCGTGTCTGACACGCTGTTGCAGGGTGTCCCCGCATGCAGGCTGGCCACAGCCTGACAAACATTGATCAAGGCCAGCCCGTCGCCATTCTGGCGAATGCTGTTACGCAAGGTGGTGGCCAGCGCAGCACTGCCCATGTGGGGTTTGAGCGCCAGCAGTAGAGCTATCGCGCCGCTGACATGGGCGGTCGCCAGCGACGAGCCTGACGCAAAATCATAGTGGCCGCCGGGCATCAGGGTGAGCACGTCATGGCCGGGGGCCGGCAGTACGTGGTCGCTGTCGGCATGGCTGCGGTTGTCCACCGCGATGACGCCGGCAATGCCCACCGGAAAACCATCCAGCCGGCCCGAGGGCGGCACCGCGCCCACCACGACCACCCCGCGTGCCAGCGCATAGTTGACCAACTGTGCCAGCAGCGGATCAGCCGGGCCGCCAAGGCTGAGGTTGATGACATCCACGCCCGTGTCCAGCGCCACTCCCAGCGCCTCGGCCAGGGTAAATGAGTTGCACGCGGCAGCGGCGCTCCCCGCCTCCGGCTGCCAGCAGGCCTTGAGCGCGATAATCGTCACTCCGGGCGCAATACCGACGATACCTTCGTGATTATTGGCATTGGCCGCAATAATGCCGGCCACTTCGGTGCCGTGACGGTCGCGCTGGAACTGTCCGCTGTCACCGTCCACAAAATTGCGCTGGGCGCTGATACGACCCCGCAGGTCCGGGTGGCTGGTATCCATGCCGGTGTCAATCACGGCCACCCGCACGCCCTCCCCGCGTGTCCAGCGCTGTGCACCACCGGCGTCGATGGCAGCAAAGCCCTTCTGCAAACTGAAGTAGGGGTCGTTGTAGGCGCCGTCCTTTGCGCCAACCTTGTCGGGGTCGCTGCCCAGCGTGTTGAACGATTGAAGGGGCTGCACACTTTTCACCAGCGGGTCTTGCGCCAGCACCAGCAACAGGCTGTTGCGCTGCGCGGGCTGGCCCAGCGCAAACACTACGCAGTACACCTTGAGCTGGCTGATGGGCCAGGCGCGCACCTGGCGCAGATCGTATTTCTGCGCCAGGGTGGCGATGGCATTGCGGGCGCTGGAGCTGACCGAATAGCTGACGCTGCCGTCATAGCCCTGCGGGGTGGAGCCGGGAGGGGCAACGCCGGCTTCAGCGGGGTTGTCCACCACCACCACGATCATGCCGCCCTCACCCGCCTGCATGGCCGCCGCCGTGCCCACCGGCTGCGCCGGCACGCTGCTGCAGGCGGCCAGCAGCAAGCTGGTCAAGGCCAGCAGGGTGAGGTAAAGCTGCCGGACAGCCATGGCTTATCTCGGCGCCGGGTCGGTGATGGGCTCGGCAAAGCGCACGCCGGCCCGGCTGCGCAAATTCGCCAGCAAGGCGTCGTTGACCGGGCCGGTGCTGGCCAGGCTATAGGCTCCCACCTCATTGGGGCCACCCACTACCTGCAGGTGCAGGGGCTGCAACAGGGCCTGCAAATCGCCAAGGCTCATGGACGGCGCAAACACGGCGCGGATGCTGGCGCCCGGCAGCTCCGGCGCCGGGGCGCTCAGGGTATGGTAGCTGGCCGCGAGAGGGGCTGGCCGGCTCCAGAGCGCATTTCCCGTCGCCCCGAGGCCAATGGCTTCCAGCAGCACAGCCAGCGCCAGACCACGCACCAGCCAACTGCTGCCACTGGTGCGCCAGCCAGTGTCAGGCAGCGCCTTGTCGTCGATACGCGCCCACAGCCGCTCCAGCGCCGGGCGCGGGTTGCCGTGCAGGGCGTCGCCACGGCTCAGCCGCGCTTGCAGCAGGGTCTGGAATTCCAGCTCGTCGCGGCAGTCGTCGCAGCTGTCCACATGGCGCTCGACCTCCTGCCGCTCGGCCTCGCTGGCGGTGTTGTTGAGCACCCAGGGAATCAGGTCCCACACTTGCCGGTGCTCGTAGGTGCTGTCTTCCATATTCATTGCTGAATCCTCATCAATGGGTTTGCCGCTCACAGCCCTTGCGCATCTACACCGCCGAGGGCGGGCAGCAGGTTACGCAGCTTGACACGCGCGCGAAACATACGCGCCTTCACGGTATTCACGGGGCACTCCATGATCTGCCCGATTTCTTCGCAGGAGTGCCCGAAGTAGTAGGCCAGCTCCAGGGTCAGGCGCTGGTCGGCCGGCAAATGGCTCAGGCCCTGGTTCAGCCAGTCGCGTTCGTCGCGGCGGAACTCGGGCTCCTCGGGCGCCAGCATCTCCTCGTCCAGCACCACGCCCAGCACGGAGTTGATGTCGCCTCGCAACGACTTGAGGCAGCAGCGATAGGCAATGCCCATGATCCAGGTAGACACCTGCGCCTCGCCCCGAAACTCGCCGGCTTTTTGCCAGACCACGTAAAAGCTGTCGTTGATGGCCTCTTCGATCAGGTCGTGGCGATGGGTCAGGCGGCTGAGGAATCGGCTCAGGCGGTGGTAGTAGCTGCCGTACAAGGCCTCAAAAGCGCGCCGGTCGTGCCGGGCGATCTTGCGCAGCAGTTCCTTTTCACGCCCATCGTTACGCGCCAGTTGGTAGGAAAGCTCGCTCATGGCCCTGACCCTGGCGCCGCAGCGCCGCTGGTTGAAGCAGGGTGGGCTGTGCTGCCCCACCCTTCCTGCTGGATAACAGTCTTTAGTTCCAGCTTAGCCGGGAAAAGGGTGCAGGGGCGGACGGGAAATTTGCAGGCAGGCGACGGCCGGTAGAGCAACTCCTGCAAGCGGTCAAAACCGCCAGAGGGTACTCGCCACCCAACGATTGGCCGGCGGGCTGCCGCAGCAAACGCGAGCGGCGACACCGCTGCTGCCGATATAGCTGGCGTCCAGCTCCCAGGGGCCGTGGCTCCAGGCCAGCCCGGCGCTGCCGTAGCGGTAACTCAGGCCCTCAAGCTGTTGCAAGTCACGGTAGCCGGCACCGGCATTGGCGCTGAGTTGCCACCAGGGCAAGGGCTCGTTCAGCACCAACTCGGCGACATAGGCGGGGCCACGGTGGCTGCCACTGACGTAGCTGTAGAGATAGGGCTGCTGCTGGTACCACCAGACGGTGCTGGCATAGGTCTGGGTGCTGGTGTCCGGCGAGGCGGCGAGCGTGAGAAAAACGTTGTGGCGCCAGTTCAGGCCGGCGCCCAGTTCGTCGTAGCGGTAAAGACTGGCATTGTCGGCGCCAGCATAGTCGTAGTGGCTCAGGCTGAGGTGGCCGCTCCAGTCCCCGCCCCAGGCCCAGCCTTGGCCAGCATAGGCATTCAACGCAGCAGCCGTGTAGTTGTCGGCACCGCGCTGCGCGCTGGCGGCACCCAGGCCGGCATACCAGTCGCTATTGCCCTGGTAATGGCCGTCGACCTGCACGGAGGGCTGGTTGTTGCTCAGGCTTAGGCCGCGATATACATAGTCGCTGCTGGCGCCCACACTCCCACCCCAACCTTCATCGGCCGGAGCCAGCGCTGGCCAACCAGCGAGCAGCAGACAGCCAAGGCCTCGGTACATCCATGCAAGAGGGCTTTTCATCCCTGATAAAACTCCGGGACCAGCGCCGGTCAGGCAGCCGGAAAATGCGCTTGAGCATAAACTTATAGCGCATATTCCCGACGGGCTCTACCCAACCTACTCCCCGGAGTGCGCCATCACCGTAACCGGCTTGTCGCTGTAGTCCGCCGGATAAAGATGCTTGAGGTTGTACACCTTGGGCAGGTCATTGATGGCGATATAGGGATTATCGGGATGTAGCAGCGCGTAATCCTGGTGGTACTCCTCGGCGGGGTAAAAGCCCTTGAGCGCGCCCAGCTGGGTCACAATCGGGTCACTGAAGGCCTTGGCATGACCCAGCTGCTGGATATAGGCCTGGGCCACTTTTTGCTGTGCCGGCGTGGTGAAGAAAATCTCTGAACGGTACTGGGTGCCGCTATCGGGGCCCTGGTAATTCAGCTCGGTGGGATTGGTGGCTACCGAAAAATAAATACGCAGCAGTTCGCCGTAAGACACCACATGTGGATTGAACTCAACCTTGACCGACTCGGCATGGCCGGTGTCACCCATGGACACGCGCTCGTACTGCGCCGTATCGGCATTGCCACCGGCATAGCCCGAAGTGGCACGAATGACGCCCTTTACGTGCTCGAACACCGCCTGCACGCCCCAGAAACAGCCACCGGCAAAGACCACGGTTTCATGGTCGCTGCTGGCCGGCGCATCAACCTTGGCCGCCGGCAGGAAGGGGGCCTCCTCGGCGCAGGCACTGAGCGAGCCCAGGCTGAGCAGCAGCGCCAGCGTACCGACAGCCGCGCGCAGGGGACGGGAAGATGAACGGGTACCACGGATGAGAGACATTTTATTAACTCCTGTTGCAGGCATACAAATATTCAAAGCGCCGGCCTCAGCCACGCTTGGCAAACTTCAGCGCCGCCGAATTCATGCAAAAGCGCAGGCCGGTGGGCTGGGGACCATCGTCAAACACATGGCCCAGATGGGCGTCGCAGCGGGTGCAGGACACGGCGGTGCGCTCCATCCCCCAACTGCTGTCGGTAATCCTGGTCACGTTCTCTTCGGCCAGCGGCTGGTAAAAGCTGGGCCAGCCGGTGCCCGACTCAAACTTGGTGGTGGAGTCGAACAGGGCCGTGTCGCAGCAGACGCAGTGAAAAATACCGCTATCGTGCAGGTCCCAATAGGCACCGCTGAAGGCCGGCTCGGTGCCCGCCTGCCGGGTGACGTCATAGGCCTCGGACGACAGCTGCGCCTGCCATTGCTTGTCGGTTTTGACGACCTTGGGCAACTGCACCCGGCCGGTACGCACGCCAGCGGCAGAAAAGGTGACGATCCAGACGAGGGTCGCCTTGCCGGCCGGGGTATCCGTGCCATTGGCCAGCGCACGGTGGGTCAGCAGGCCGCCTATGGCCACGCCCGTGATCCCGGCAAGGCCGGTGGTCAGCAGGCGACGGCGGGAAAATTGTGGGTTCATGTTCAGCTCCGTGGCGGCTTGTAACACGGCAGGGGGAGGCGCCGTGTTCATGATGATGTAGTCCGCTCTTGAACAGACGTCAATGCCACAGGATTGTTACAGGGGGCGGGAAGTTTTTTGCGGGTGGCTGTGGCGCTGGCCTGGCGTAGCTACCGTGGATGGGTGGAGCGAACGCGATACCCATCGGAATTTACCAAGAGTGGCGATGGGTATCGCTGCGCTCCACCCATCCTGCGCACCTAAACGGGCTCAGGGATGGTCCGCCTTCAAGCAAGCGCACCGGGCCGATATCTTGTGGTAGTCAGTCGTAAAGGCGGTCATCGCCGCCTCGTCGATGGCCTTGCTCTGCCCGGTAAACTCCAGCGCCATGCTCATGTCGGCGCCATGGGTGACTTCCCTTTCCTTCTGGCCAAGCGCCGAGGAATAAAAATGGATCAGGCCATCCAGGTCCGCCGTGCTGTAGTGCTCAAGGTAGTACTGGCTGACCACCTTGATATAGGCGTCGGCGGCCATGGGCGTTTCAATGCTTGCTACAAAGCGGGCATGAATGGCCTCGTACTGCTGCTCATATTCCGGCTTGACCGAGAATTTTGCCTGCTCGGCGGCCATCAGCGTATTGGCGCGGGCCTCGTAATCCGCCTTCGTGTGGTTCAGCAAATCCTGGAAATACTCCCGCTGGTGCTTGACCCGCAGCAGGGTCGCGACCTTGTCGGCCTTGCTGTCGGCGAGGCAGGTCTGGGCCAGCAACAGGGTGAGGATGCAAACGAGAGACTTCATGGTATTCCTGGGTGACGAAAGCGGGCAGCGACTGTGGCCGGAGTTTTACGGGGATAGAAGCCGCTTGTCCATGCTGCCCACGCAGAAAAAACAAGGCCCGCTCATGGCGGGCCTTGTTTGACAACGAGCAACAGATCAGACCTTGTTCCGATGCACATTCGGCAAGAAGGCAGCCAGCAGGCCCAGCAGCGGCAGGAAGGCACAAAGCTGATAAACATACTCGATGCCACGCAGGTCGGCCACGTGGCCGAGCACGGCGGCACCGATGCCGCCCATGCCGAAGGCAAAGCCGAAGAACAGGCCCGCCACGGTGCCCACCTTGTTCGGCATCAGCTCCTGCGCATAAACAATAATCGCTGCAAAGGCCGACGCGATCACAAGCCCGATGATGACGCTCAGAATGCTGGTCCAGAGCAGGTCCACATGCGGCAGCATCAGCGTGAACGGCGCCACGCCGAGTATCGAGCCCCAGATCACCTTCTTGCGACCGATGCGGTCACCTATCGGCCCGCCCAGGATGGTGCCGGCGGCCACGGCGGCGAGGAACAGGAACAGGTGCTGCTGCGCGGCCTGAATGCCCAGGTGGAACTTGCTCATCAGGTAGAATGTGAAATAGCTGGTGATGCTGGTCAGGTAAAAATACTTCGAGAACACCAGCAGCATAAGCACGGTCATGCCACGCAGTACGGTGGCGCGTGGCAGCTCGACCAGCGCCTTGGGCTTGGGCTTGGCGGCCTGGGCGCGCTGCTTGGCCTTGTACCAATGGCCGATTTGCGTCAGCACCACGATGGCCAGCAGGGCGGCCAGCGAGAACCAGGCCACCGCGTGCTGGCCACGCGGGAAGATGATCCAGGCGGCGAGCAACGGGCCGACGGCGCTGCCGGCATTGCCACCCACCTGAAAGATCGACTGCGCCAGACCATGGCGACCGCCCGAGGCCAGCCGCGCCACCCGCGAGCTTTCCGGGTGGAAGATCGACGAGCCGGTGCCCACCAGCGCCGCCGCGATCAGCAGGATGGGGTAGTTGGGCGCATAGGCCAGGGTCAGCAGGCCGGTAAGCGTGCAGCCCATGCCCACCGCCAGCGAGTAGGGCTTGGGGTGCTTGTCAGTGTAGGCGCCGACCAGCGGCTGCAACAGGCTCGCCGTAAACTGGTAGGTCAGCGTGATCAGGCCGATCTGGGTAAAGTTCAGGTTGAACGTGCCCTTGAGCAAGGGGTAGATGGCCAGTATCAGCGACTGGATCATGTCGTTGAGGAAGTGCGAGAAGCTGATGGCCCCGAGCACGCGAAAGGCGGTGCGGTCGGCGGTGGTGATGGCGGGGGCAGCTGCTGGCGGCGTGGCGGTGGTGGCGCTGGTTTCCATGATGAACCTCTGCTTTCAGTCTACTTATGCTAGCGTGCCGCAGCAAGCCCGTCCTGCGAGAATGTGGCGTAATATATTTAGAAAAGGACATTGTGCTGCCTTGCACCAATTATCCACCCATCCTGCGAACCCGCTTCTATCACCCTCCCCGCTTGCCCTTTTTCTTGCAAAAGCAGCAGCACAGGACTATGTTTAAATCATATTTAGTTAATTAGTTAAATATATGAATGCTGAACTGGTTTTCGAGGCGCTGGCATCCAATCCGCGACGGAAAGTATTGGCCTTTCTGGCGGAGTCCAACCTGACGGCGGGCGAGATTGCCCAGCGTTTCGAGATGAGCCGCCCTGCCCTGTCCAAACACCTGTCCATTCTGGAAGGCGCGGGGCTGGTGGTGAGCGAGAAGAAGGGCCAGTTCGTGCACTACCGGCTGGCCAGCGACAACCTCGTCGCTACCCTGCACACCTGGCTGGCGACGATCTGCCCGGTGGGTGGCCCGCTGGTACGGGAAGGCGCGGCCCTGCAGGCGCAGAAGGACGAGTTGGCCACGGACGAAGGCGAGACCTATTCCGGGTGCCCTTGAGGTGGCCTGAGTCTGAGGAGGGCCATGACATGGCCGTGATCGACAACGATATCTACAACCGCATTGCCAGCACCTGGTGGGAAGAAGACGGCTTTATGGCCATCCTCCGCACCGCCATCAATCCCCCGCGTTTTGACTATTTCCGCCGTGTTCTACAGCTGCAGTGGCCGGGTGTGCCCACGGCGGGCCTGACCGTGCTTGATGTCGGCTGTGGCGGTGGCTACCTGAGCGAGCAGTTTGCCGGGCTGGGTTGCCGCGTGACCGGCATCGACCGCTCCGAACCCACGCTGGCTGCCGCGCGCGCCCATGCCGAGACGGCGGGCCTGTCGATTGATTACCAGGCCTCCGGCGCCGAATCGTTGCCCTTTGCGGCGGCGCAATTTGATATCGTCTGCTGCTGCGATGTGCTGGAGCATGTGGATGACCTCGCCGCCGTCACCGCCGAGATTGCCCGCGTGCTGAAGCCGGGTGGCCTCTACTTTTTCGACACCATCAACCGCACCCTGCGCAGCCGGCTGGTCGCCATAAAAATGGCACAGGACTGGCGGCTAACCCGCATCATGCCGCGCAATGTGCACACCTGGGAAAAATTCATCCGCCCCGCCGAACTGGCCGCGCTGCTCCGGCAGCAGGGCCTGCAGCAGCACGACTTTGCGGGGATTGCACTGGCCGGCAATCCGCTGCGTGTGGTGCTGCCTTTCCTGCGCCACAAGCTGGGCCGCCTGAGCTACGCCGGGTTGGGCGAGCGCCTGCAGTTGAGCGAAAGCCGCGACCTTTCCATTTCCTATATGGGTTATGCCACGCAGGGGCCGTACAAAGCGGGAGTGGAGCCATGAGCGAAGAAAAAGCCCCTGTCACCGTCTACTACAACAGCGCCTGTCCGGTGTGCAATGCCGGCATCAATGCGCAAAAAGACCGCATGGGGAGTTGCGCGGTAAATTTTAAAGACGTGCATACCGACGAGGCCGCCCGCGCCGATATTCCCGCCGATCTCGAATTTGTGCGCAAGCGCCTGCACGCGGTTGACGAGCAGGGCCGCGTGCAGGTTGGCGTGGATGCCGCCATCACTATCTGGCGGCATTCGCCGGGCGAAGCCTGGAAGGCGCGGCTGTTTTCCTTGCCGGTGCTGAAGCAACTGGCTGGCGCTATCTACAACGTGTTCGCGTGGCTGCTCTACCGCTGGAATATAAGCAAAGGGCGCTGGCGCCCGTAAATCGTTTGCCGGGGTACACAGCATGAAAACTGCCTACAGCTATCGCCATGATCCCGCCGTTCCCGCCTTCCCCGACGACAGGCCGGTTTTCCTGTTTGATGGCCACTGTGTGATGTGTTCGGGCTGGGTGCAAACCGTGCTGCGCCATGACAGGAAGGCCCATTTCCGCATGGTGGCCGCGCAGACTGAGCTGGGCTGCGCGCTGTACCGGCACTACGGCCTCGACCCCGAAGATCACAGCACGAATATGGTGATTGCCGACGGCGTGGCTTTATTCAAATCACAAAGTTCAATTTATGTGGTCGCCGCGCTCGGTTTCCCTTGGTCCGTCGTAAAAATCCTTTATTTGCTACCCGTACCCTGGCTGGACCGCCTTTATGGCGTGGTCGCGCGCAACCGCCTGCGCTTCGGGCGCAAGGCCGTGTGCATGGTCTCGCTGAGCGGCTACGAAGACCGTTTTCTCGATGGGGGCGCGCAGCCATGACGCAGCCCCTGCGAAAATACCTGGTGTGGTGGCTCTATGCGGCGGTGCTGGCCCACCTGCTGGCGGGACTGCTGCTGCCCTGGTTTAGCGATGCGGCAATACTTGCGCCCTACCATCTGCGGATCGAAACCTATTTCTGGGGCGGCGCAGCCCCCGCAGCGGCAAGGGCGCAGCAACTGTGGTGGATGGCGCTATTCGGCGCCACCCTGCAAATCATGGCGGTATTCATGCTGGCGCTGGTCTGGCAGGCCGACCGCCAGCGCGACGCGCGGCTGTGGGCGGTGCTCATCGCCGGCCTGCTGCTGTGGGCGCCGCAGGACATGCTTATTTCCGCGCACGCCCGTGTGTGGCCCAACCTCGTGGTGGATGTGCTGGCGCTGTTGACCCTGCTGCCGCCCCTGGCGAGCCTCTACCGGCTTGATCGCATCCCCGGGCGGGGCGGCGCGCCATCGCCTGAGCAGACGGTTTCAAATCCTTGAGGAACTTGTCATGTCTGAACTACCGGTACTGTCCTGGGCCGTCAATCTGCTGCTGTTGCAAGGCCTGATGGGAGGCTTTGACACGGTCTGGCACCACGAACTGAGCGAAGACCTGCCCCACCGCCCCGGCGCGGCGCTGGAGCTGCGTATTCACGCCGTGCGCGCCCTGTTTTACGGTGTGCTCTTTATCGGCGTGGGCCACCTAGGGTTTCACGGGGCCTGGGCTTACGCCCTTGCCACGCTGGTGCTGGTGGAGGTGGCGCTGACCCTGTGGGACTTCGTGGTGGAAGACCGCACGCGCAAACTGCCAGCCACCGAGCGCGTGACCCATTCGGTGCTGGCCATCAATGGCGGCGCCTTGTTCGGGCTTTATGGCTGGCAGCTGGCGTACTGGGCGGCCCTGCCGACGGCTTTGACGCTGATTGACCTGGGCTGGCGTGGCTGGTTGCTGACCCTGTTTGGTGTGGGGGTCAGCACCTCCGGCCTGCGCGATGCCTTTGCCGCGCGCCGGTTGGCGCGTGAGCCCGTCGCTCCCAATCCTTTTGCCGGCCAGCCCTTCCAGCACGTGCTGGTGAGCGGCGGCACCGGCTTTATCGGGCAAGCCCTGGTGGCGCAGATGCTGGAGGCAGGCCACGCCGTGACCGTGCTGACGCGCGACCCGCTACGCGCCGCCTTCAGCTTTGGCGGGCGCGCACGCTGCATCACCCGGCTGGACCAGCTCAGTGCCAATGAGGCCTTCGACGCCGTGATCAACCTCGCTGGCGCGCCGGTGGTGGGACCGCGCTGGAGTGCGGGGCGCAAGCAGCAACTGCTGGGCAGCCGGGTCGACATCACGCGGGCGCTGGCCGAATGGGTAGCGCGCACTACCTACAAACCGGCAGTATGGGTACAAGCATCGGCCATTGGTGTTTACGGCGTGCGCGACCCGCAGGAAGCCCTGCGCGAAGACAGCGCTGCCGGTCAAGGCTTCATGGCTGAGCTATGCCTGCGCTGGGAAGCCGAGGCCAGCATCGCCCGCCAGCCCGGCCTGCGTCAGGTGGTGCTGCGGCTGGGGCTGGTGTTCGGCCCCGGCGGCGCACTGCCGCCGCTGCTCATGCCCTACCACTTCGGCATGGGCGGCAAGCTGGGCAGTGGCGGCCAGGTGATGAGCTGGATACACCGCGACGACGTGCTGGCCCTGATTGCCACCAGCCTTACCGACCCCTGCTATGAAGGTGTTTACAACGCTGTGGCGCCCGAGACCATCAGCCAGGCCGGCTTTGCCAGCGAAGTCGGGCAGCTGCTGGGGCGACCCGTGTGGCTGCACCTGCCGGCGGCCCCCATTCGCGCCCTGGCCGGCGAAATGGCCGAGCTGTTTCTCGACGGGCAGCGGGTGCTACCGGCCCGCCTGACCGAAGCCGGGTTCCGCTTCCGCTTTCCGCAGCTGCGCGAGGCATTGAGAAATGTGATCGGTCTGGAGGCGTCTTCACAGGATGGGTGGAGCGCAGCGATACCCATCGCCAAGGCCCGAAACTCGGCGCCATAATTGGCCCTGTGCAGCATGGGTATCGCTATCGCTCCACCCATCCTACGGAGAGCACAAGCACCATGAGCAAGCCCCCGGCGCCCACCGATGCCAGCCCGCCCCACCCCGACTACCAGCGCTATGACCGGGGTAGCCTGCCGGTCGTGGCCTTTGCCACTGACTACGAGAACGGCCACGTCACCGGTCGCCACCAGCACCCCCACGCCCAACTGATACACGCCGTGCGCGGAGTCATGCTGGTGGCAACGGACAGTGGCCAGTGGATCGTGCCACCCACGCGCGGCATCTGGATGCCGGCGGAGACTGACCACTGGATACGCATGATAGGCGAGGTGCATATGCGCACTGCCTATATCCGCCCCGACGCGCTGGATGCCGGCTTCTGGCCGGGCACCGGCGACAGCGCAGGCCGACTACCCCAAGAGTGCCGGGTGCTGGGCATTTCCGCCCTGCTGCGCGAGCTGATACTGGCCGCTGCCGCCCTGCCCCAGCCCTATGTAGCCGACTCCCGCGCGGGCCGGCTCACCCGCCTGCTGCTGGACGAGCTACAGGAGCTACCCACCCTGGCGCTGAGCCTGCCCCGGCCGCAGGACGCGCGCCTGCAGCGCATCTGCACCACCCTGAGCGAAGCACCGGACGACCCCAGCACGCTCAGCGACTGGGCCGAGCGCCTGCACCTGGACCAGAAGACCATACAGCGCCTGTTTGCCCGCGAAACCGGCATGAGCTTTGGCCAGTGGCGCCAGCAGGCCCGCCTGCTGGCCGCCCTGGAACGGCTGGCACGCGGAGAAAAGGTGCTGAACGTAGCGCTGGAGCTGGGTTACAGCAGCCCCAGCGCCTTTGCCACCATGTTCCGCAAGCAGTTCGGGGTGCCGCCCAGCGGCTTTTTCGAGTAGTTGCGCCCGTGACAAAGGTCAAAAAAAACCTGTATTTGCCCCTAGGAAAGGGTTTGACGTACACGCCAAGGGCGCGTATCTTCTCTCTCGCAGGATTTCAAGTAGCGAAGCCGTTGTCCATCGTGTTTGCCTTTTCGGTAGTTCAGTTGTCCCATCGCTCCCCTTACTTTGATATCTGTGCGTTCCCTGTGAGCACTGCTCAATTTTTATTTTAAAGGTAAGAAAAAATGGCTACTGGTACCGTAAAGTGGTTCAACGAAGCGAAGGGCTTTGGCTTCATCACTCCTGATGACGGCAGCAAGGACCTTTTTGCCCACTTCTCCGAAATCGTTGGTGACGGCTTCCGCACCCTCGTTGAAGGTCAGAAGGTCTCCTTCACCGCCACCCAGGGTGCCAAGGGCCCCCAGGCGTCGAAGATTCAGGCAGTCTAATCCGCCTCAAAACGGATTGAAAAAAGCCCCGCATTGCGGGGCTTTTTTCTGGGGATGGGGTAAGTTTTTAGCCCCCTCTCCCCTCGGGAGAGGGCTGGGGTGAGGGGAATCTGGCACTGGCCGTGCTATTGCATTACCTCGTTCTCCACATCCCCCGCCGCGCTACAGATGCCCTCCGGCAACCCAACACCAGCCCTGTCCTAAACCCCCATTTCCGCCTATGCTTCACACCCCCGAAAACCAGTACGCGGTGCACCCTCATGGCCACTAAAGCAACCATCTTCAAGGCCGACCTGCAAATAGCAGACATGGACCGCCAGTATTATCAGGACCACGCCCTGACCATCGCCCGCCACCCCTCGGAAACCGACGAGCGCATGATGGTGCGTATCCTCGCGTTTATTTACAACGCCAGCGAAACACTGGGCTTTGGCAAAGGCCTGAGCAGCGATGACGAGCCCGATCTCTGGCAAAAAGACCTGACCGGCGCCATCGAACGGTGGATAGAAATAGGCCAGCCCGATGAGAAGCGCCTGCGCAAGGCCAGCGGCCGCAGCCAGCAGGTCGTGGTCTACCCCTATAGCGGCAACAGCGCCGACATGTGGTGGGAACAAAACCGCAGCGCACTTAACAAGCTCGACAATCTGCGCGTAATCAATATCGACTCCGAAAGCAGCCAGGCGCTGGAAAAACTCGCGCGCCGCACCATGCAGCTGCAATGCACGCTACAGGATGACGAGATGTGGATTACGGATGGCGAGAGTACGGTGCAGGTGACCAAGACCGTTCTAAAAGGAAGCTGAGCAGGCAAATAATGCTTTCAATACTACTGCTCCTGTGTGCCACCGTAGTTGCTGGCTTCAACGGATTGTTCGGATTCATGCACTGGCGCAATCAGCGTACTGGCGTGAAGGAAAATGTATCTACCGTGCCATTGGTCGTGCAGATACTGGTGTTATTGGCTGTGCTCAGCCCAGAGCTGACGAGTGCTGGATTGCCGCTCCCGGGCTGGGTCTACTGGTTAGCAGCATTGGCAGACGTCGCGTTTCTCAAGCTTCTGCTGATTCCGTGGCTATACTGGCGTAGCAAGAGGCCTCCTCACTGACCGGGCCACCGTATCCGCCTGCCACACGCCTGTAGCCGTTCCAGAAAGCCATATCGAACAGCACATCCTTGTGCTGCAAAACCTCAATCTGCCGATGCTGCCGATTTAATTGGCAGGGGCCTCTGACTGCAATGCTTGCTGCATTTGCTCCATGCTGGCCTTTACCTCGTTTTGCTTTTGTTCAATGGCGGAGTTCATGACGGCGTAACTGCCGACAAAGATCAGCGCCACCAATAGACCCAACACAGCCCGGTTTGCCACGCCATAGTGCTTGCGCTTGGCCAGGTACACGGGATAGCCCACTATCCACAGCAGGAAAATGATAAAGAACCAAGCGACCGGGCCATAGCTGCCGGCCTTCCGATCTGACGTCATGCCCAGTTTGCTGGCCTCTACTGCAGCCAGCGTAGCCGTACCGAGCACGGTCACGAGCATGATGAGGCTCAGACTGCTGCCCGGCGACTGCAACAAACTCATATTGGAAACCCAGCCCCAGATGAGCAGGATTGCCACCGCCGGAATAGCCAGCAAAAACCAGCCATAGTCTGCTGCTGGTGCTACGGGCAATGCACTCGCTGCCCCTGCCCCTGCCCCTGCCCCTGCCCCTGCCCCTGCCCCTGCCCCTGCCCCTGCCCCTGCCCCTGCCCCAAGATCAGACTTGCAGTGCTTGCACAAGGTGGCAATCGCCAGAACTTCCTCACCGCAAAATGGACAGCGTTTGGTTTCCTCAGTCATAGCTCTCTCCTTAAAGTAGTACCGCCTGTCAGATAAATAAACCACACTTTCACGGAGAATGCATCGCCAACATTGGCAGGGGTGGTCGCAGCTGGGGAGACAGGAACACTTGAGGAGGAGTATCTCATATGAAAAAAATGAAGACGCGACCAACGCCATTGAAGCGAAGGAAACGTCTTGACGCCACCATATGACACTTACGTGGCTTCGCCGCCCGCCTCTTCCTGCACCTCAAACCCCTCCACCTGCTCCCGCACCAGACGCTGTTTCATCCGCTTTTCAATGACACGGAAATGCTGGTATTCCTCGGGGCAAATCAGCGATAAAGCCAAGCCTGTAGCGCCTGCACGGCCAGTACGCCCGATACGGTGAATATAATCATTGGGCGAGCGCGGCAATTCAAAATTGATGACGCAGGGCAGCTGCTTGATGTCGATACCGCGCGCCGCCACGTCGGTGGCAATGAGCACGTGCAATTTGCCGTCCTTGAAATCCTGCAAGGCCTGCGTGCGCGCTCCCTGGCTTAAATCACCGTGCATGGCGCCGGCATTCAGGCCGGCTTTTTTCAGCTTGAGCACGAGGCGGTCGCAGGCGTGCTTGGCGCTGGCAAATACCAGCACCTGCGGCCAGCCGCCGCTTTTTATCAACTGAATCAGCAAGGCATTTTTCCGCTCGCGGTCCACCGTGTAAACGTGCTGCTCGATCAGCGTGGTTTCGCTGGCGGCGACATTGATTTCCACCGGATTTTTCATCAGGTGGGCAATCAGCTCGTAAACCTCAACCGGGAAGGTGGCGGAAAACAGCAGGTTCTGCCGCTGCCTTGGCAACAGCTGGAGAATATTGGCCAGTTCCTCGCGGAAGCCGAGATTGAGCAGGCGGTCGGCTTCGTCCAGCACCAGGGTTTCCAGCGCATTCAGGTTGATGGCGTTGCTGTCGGTCAGGTCGAGCAGGCGGCCCGGCGTGGCGACGAGAATATCGGCCCCGCCGCGCAGCGCCATCATTTGCGGATTGATGCTGACGCCGCCATGGGCGACAGAGCAGCGTGGGCGTGGCTGCATGCCCTGACTATAAGCGTCGAGCGCCGCACCGATCTGGGCGGCCAGCTCGCGGGTGGGCACCAGCACCAGCACGCGCACCGGATTGCCGACATAATGCCGGGCCCGCCCCGGCTGCTCAGCCAGCCGCTGCAAAAGCGGCAGCGCAAAGGCGGCAGTCTTGCCCGAGCCGGTCTCGGCGCCGGCCAGCACGTCACGACCCCGCAGAATGGCGGGGATGGCAGCGGCCTGCACGGGCGTGGCCTGGGCATAGCCCAGCCGCGCCGTGCTGGCGACCAGGGTGGGATCAAGACCGAGGGCGGCAAAACCGGGTTGGGTGTCGGCCGGGGCCGGAGAGGTATCAGATGTCATCGTGAGGTCTGCAATAGAGGCCGCCCAGTGTACCGCAAACCGGCCCGGTATTTCGCCCCACCAACGCTGGTGCAACAAGGCTGGCCCGCCCGGCGCAAAACCGCTACCGTTGCAGCCATACGGGGGCCCTATGCTGCACATCATCCACCAGATTTACCTGCGCGACGACGAGATCGACATGCAGGCCATGCGCGCCCAGGGCGCGGGTGGCCAGAACGTCAACAAGGTATCGAGCGCCGTGCACCTGCGCTTTGATGTTCGCGCCTCTTCGCTGCCCGAGCCCTGGAAGGAAAAGCTGCTGGCGCTGGACGACCAGCGCGTCAGCAGCGAAGGGGTCATCGTGATCAAGGCGCAGCAGTTCCGCAGCCAGATCAAGAACAAGGAAGACGCGCTACAGCGCCTGCAAGAACTGATATTGGGCATTACCCACGTTGAGAAAACACGCCTGCCCACCCGCCCCTCGCGCGCGGCCGGCAAGCGGCGACTGGAGGGAAAAACCCGGCGCGGCGAGAAAAAGTCCTTGCGCGGGCCGGTGGATTTTTAAAACCACAGGACGGTGACGGAACATTCCGCGCCAGCAGAAAACAGCCTCACCCCAGCCGAATACCATTTTTAACCAGCAGAATCTCATGCAACAACCGCACCTCTTCCAGCAGGCGCGGAATGTCCTGGCGCGCGGCGGCGACAAAATCCTGGTCCTCGGCCGTAGCCCCGATCAGCGTCAGATCGGGGCCAGGACTGTCTTCGGGACCGGTCATGACATAGCTGGTTCCGCTTTCCTGGTCACGGCCCGCTACAAAGGACACCCAGGGGCCTGGACGAGCCAGCTGGCAACGTTGCTCCATATGCCGAAGTTCGGCTTCGCTCATGAATTTGTGCATGGACGCGCTCCTGCTGCTGCGACTGCGGCGCTAGCCAGCATTTGCAACCCTGGCTACAGCTTGAGTATAGCAAGCAGGGGCGCAAGAACCCGAGGATCGGGAGTGAGACCGCTGGCAGGTGGAAATAGCCGCTGGCAGGCGAACACCACCCTCCCGCAGGCTTTCTGATCTTTAAACCGGCAGGCCCTGCCCGTCCCCCAGCGGCGGTATATCACCCGTTGCAGCAACAGTGACCACTGGTCGCAGCACGGTGCGATGACGACCACCGCGTTTGGCCTCATACAACGCCGCATCGGCCGCATCTACCAGGGTCTGTGCCAGCGAACCGGGCTCAGGGGTACACACGGCCACGCCGATGCTGGCGGTGACGTGTTTGGCTGCCGACGAGGCGGCGTGCTCCAGCGAAAGCGCGTCGATGCCGCCAATAATGCGCTTGGCGACTTCCTCCGCGCCCGCAGCATCGGCACCGGGGAGCAGCACGATGAACTCTTCGCCACCGTAGCGGGCAGCGAGGTCGGCGGGCCGCTTCATGGCCTTGGCCAGCACGCCGCCAATCTGGGTCAGGCAAACATCGCCCGCCGGGTGGCCGTAAGTGTCGTTATAGGCCTTGAAGTGATCGACATCGAGCATGATCAGCGCCAGGTAGTTACGCTCGCGGCAAGCCCGTGACCATTCCTTTTGCAGGGCCTCGTCGAAATGCCGGCGGTTGGAGAGGCCCGACAAGGCATCCAGACGAGCGAGCCGGTCCAGCTCGAAGTTCAGGCGTTGCACCTCGCTGGTTTTATATTCCAGCAACACGCTCTGCAAAAAGCCTATACGGTCCTTGTACTCCTGCACGGCCGCCACGAACACGCAGACCACGACCTGCATGCCGTAATAAATCATGCAATTGGTGGCAAACTGCGCATCGCGCACCGGGTGCGGTGCAAGAAAGCCCAGGGCCCCGAGCAGGCAGGCCACCACACCGGAGGTAACGGGCAGGCGCATGGCAAGGGTACCGATGACAACGATAATCATGGCCAGAAAGAGCTGGTGACGCGCCAGGTCGGCGTCTTTCACGATGAGGCTGGTAAAGACCAGCATGGCGACTACGGCGCCAATCACGAGCGGCAGCCACAGTGCAAAACGCTTTCGCATTGTGTTCAGGTGAGCCAGCACGATACCGCCCGTAAGTAACGAGCCGATATAGATATCGACGCTCCACCAGATCTGGTAGTCGCCGCCAACCAGGACACGGCGATTCATGAAATAGCTGGTGATGCTGAAACTGACAAACATGAGAAGGATCAAGGGCGACCCGATCCGGATCAGGCGGGTAAACTCGTCGAGACGGAGCTTTTTATAATCGGCCTTCAGGTCGCGAGGGATGGCCATGAACCAGCGCTTGGCCAGGCCCAGGGTTTCCAGTTCGGTGTACAGCGGTGCGGTCGCCATCAATGCTACCTTTTGCTGGTATGACGCGGTTGCTGTTTTCGCCACCCCGGCTAGCTAATGGCCCAAGTGCGCGCGCAGCCCTTTGTTCTTGATTATCATACTGTTTCCCGGCACCGGCAGGCGCAGGGGCTGACCGGAGCATGGCCGGGACAGGCGGCATGTTTGTCAATACCAGTCAGTCTCCAGCCTAACAGACAGGCGACTGACGCGACTGTACTGCGTGTGTAGCGGCGGGCAGCCGCCGCAATAACACGCCGCCATATCCGCCACACAATACTCTTACCAAGCTGCAACCAAGGACGAAATTACTTTGGCGCCCCAACCGGTGACAATGGCGCCGTGGTATTTGCCATTACGTGATCATCCGGGGCCTCCGCGAATTTCCGTATTGCCCCCATTACATACAAGGAATGCTTATCATGGCTATCTACAAAACGCTGCTGGCGGCTACATTGCTGGCCGGCTGCTGCGGTCTCGCGCAGGCAGAACCCGTCTCCTATGACTACGTGCAGGGTGGCTTGGGTGACACCGACGGCAACAACACGGTGTTTGCCGGCATCAGCAAGACCATAGCCCTGAATGTGTACGCGCTCGGCAATTTTTACTCCACCGACCTCGATCACGGCAATGTCAATTATCTGGAAGGCGGCCTCGGCTTCAACAAACCGCTGGATAACCGCACCAGCCTCTTCATCAACGGCCAGCTGCTCTACGCGGAAGCCAGCGACCACTATCACGGCGACAGCAACGACCTCGGTGCCATTGGCCGCGTCGGCCTGCGCCTGATTCCGGCGCCACGCTTCGAGCTGGAAGGCGCCGTGGCGCTCAGCTCCAACAACCTGCTGGTGAATGACGGCCTGGGGCTGGATGTGTCAGGGCGCTATTTCTTTACGCCCGAGCTGTCGGGCGCGCTCGGCTACAGCAGCAATACCGAGCTGGACGGTGTTTTTGCCAGTGTGCGCTATACCCTGCGCTAGGCTGCCCAAGCTCCACAAAAAAGCCCATGCCGGAAACCCCGCATGGGCTTTTTGCCGTGCTCATCGCTCACACCCGTCGCCGCAGCAATTCCCCGGCAGCCGGCGTCAAGCCACCGGCGCGGGCGACTGTGCGCCGGATAAAGTAATGACGCACCTGCTTCATCGCCAGTAGCGGCAGGAAGTCGCGGATACGGGCGCCCGCACCCAGTGCCTGCAACTGGCGCGCATACTCCTGCCGCACCTCGGCCTCGGTAATCTGTGATTGTCGGGCGATTTCCTGGATGACGAGGTCATCCATATCCTTGAACATGCGGCCCCCGCCTGCAACATGCCGGCAACGGCGGCTCGGGTCGTCCGCTCTTGGCACATGTCAGTCAAGCATAGCAGCCCGCCGGTGGAGTGCAAAAACGGGTCAGAAAGCTGGCCTTTGGCCCGCAATCTGGTAAAAAAGCAGACTTGTTTTCCCGCTCTGGCGACTCATGAAATACTCCCTGTTTGCCGGCGGCCTGCTCCTGGCCACTACCACCCTGGCCGCCAGCGCGGACTGGCAGGCCCTGCACGAGCAGGCCTTGGCACAGTTGCAGCAAGGCCACTATACCGAGGCAGAAGCCCTTGCCCGGCAGGCACTGACAGCGGCGCAGGCGCAGCTACCGGAGTCTGCGCCCGTCGTGACCAGCCTGCGTTCCCTGGCCGATATCGAAGCCGCCCAGCACGTAGACGCCCCCGCCGAAGCACACTACAAGCAGGCCCTGGCGCTGGACGAGAAACTGCACGGCGACGAGCAGGCCGCGCTCGATACTGACCTGGACCAGCTGGCCAGTTTCTACGCCAGCCGCTACCGTTTTGACGAAGCCCTACCCCTGTACCAGCGCCGGGTCAGCATCTTCGAGGCTGCCTATGGCCCCAGCCACCCGGCCGTGGCCGAGCGCCTGCTGGACGTGGCCGGACTCCAGCGCCAGCTGGGCCACTACGCGCAGGCCGAGCTGCTCTACCAGCGCGCACTGGATATCGACACAGCAGAATACGGCCCCAATACCCGCGCCGTGGCCGCCCGCCTGAGCGAGCTGGCCGCCACCCATGCCGAGGGCGGCAACTACAAGGCAGCGGAAATGGACTATGCCCGGCTGCTCGATGTGCAAGCCGCCATCAGCGGCCTCGACCCGGCCTATCACGCCCACAGCCTCGAAGCCCTGGCCCGGCTCAAGCTGTGCGAGCAGGAGTACCGTGCCGCCGGCAAACTGCTGCGACAAGCCGCCAGCCTCTATGCCGACAGCCCCGGCAACAACGCACTGGCGCAGGCCGCCAACCTCGGCCTGCAAGCTGACTGTGCGCGCCTGAGCGGCCATTATGCTGACGCGGCAGCCCTGTACCTGAACGCCTTGAACCAGTATCAAACCCTGCTCGGCCCCGGCCAGCCGGGGGCCGATACCCTGCCTGCAGCCACCCTGCCTGACTGGGCCCTGGTGCTTGACCATGCCGCTGTGAACAGCGCGGCCCTGGCGCAGGACGCCGAAGCACTGGCCCGCTTTACGCAGGCACAGGCGCTATACCAGCAAGCTCTGGGCGACAGCAGCATCGGGCTGGCGCAGACGCTGTGCGACCTCGCCGACTTCAAGCTGGCGCGCAAAAACGCCGACGACGCCGAACCCCTCTACTGGCAAGCGCTGGCCATGCGCGAAAAAACCCAGGGGGCCGACCACCCCGATGTGGCTAGCGCCATGCAGGCACTGGCCCGGCTGGACACGGCCAACAAAGCCTTCACCCAAGCCGAAGTCATGCTGAAACAGGCGCTGACACTGGACGAGCAGGCTTATGGGAAAGACAGCCCGCTGCTGGCGCCGGTCAGGCAGGCGCTTGAGGAGGTACAGAAGAGGGAAAAGAACCTGAACTAGGGTCTGTTGACGTTTCATTGGTCGTGGCGTTGCTGGTCAAAATCGCGCCAGACAAGGCACGACCGACGACTTGTGGTGGCTCCACACGAGGAGGGAGAAACGCAGTATGGCGCGATTTTGACCAGCAACCCTTCGGGACGGGACTGTAAAGCCCCACTGCGGCGTCTTTCGTCGCTTGTGTACAACAAGTACACCGCACTCCTCATTCCTTGCACTAGGGCTTTACAGTCTCCGGCGCCACGATCAATGAAACGTCAACAGACCCTAGCCGGATGCAGTGTAGCGGAATCCGGGTTATTGCCACCCACGTCCCCTGATTCGGCTACGTCAGTGAGGCTTTTGCAGGGTGCGCTGTGCGCACGCAGACAAGCTCCGAAACTGGCGACGGCGCAGCCTCATCTTCACGTACGCGTGCGCGCAACGCACCCTGCCTCAAGGACGAGCGCTGATGCAGGGCGGGCGCAACCCGTCATGGGAAGTTGCACCCCACCCCTGCGGCGGGCTACACCCTCCCTACGCCGCCACCACCTGCTCCGCGTGCCGCTGCCGCAGCTGCTTCGTAGCCGCCACCATATTCCCCAACGCCTCTTTCACCTCGGGCCAGCCACGGGTTTTCAGACCGCAATCCGGGTTCACCCACAGCCGCTGCAAGGGCAGCAAACGTCCCGCAGCATCGAGCAGATGGCTCATGCTGTCCACTGCCGGCACGCGCGGCGAATGAATATCGTACACGCCGGGACCAATGGCATTGGGGTAATGAAAGGCCTCAAACGCCTTCAGCAACTCCATGGCCGAGCGCGCCGTTTCGATGGTGATGACGTCAGCGTCCATCGCCGCAATATGTTCGATGCAGTCGTTGAATTCCGCATAGCACATATGGGTGTGAATCTGCGTGGTATCGGCCACGCCCGAGGCCGATACGCGGAAGGCACGCGCCGCCCAGCGCCAGTAATCGGCCTGCTCGCGCCGGCGCAGGGGCAGGCCTTCTCGGTAGGCGGGCTCGTCGATCTGGATGATGGCGATACCGGCCTTTTCCAGGTCGCACACTTCCTCGCGCACGGCCAGCGCCAGTTGCAGGGCGACCTGCTCACGGCCGATATCGTCACGCACAAAAGACCAGCACAAAATCGTCACCGGGCCGGTGAGCATGCCCTTCACCGGCTTGCTGCTTTGCGCCTGTGCGTATTGTGTCCAGCTCACGGTCATGGGCGCCGGGCGGCTCACATCACCCACGATTATCGGCGGCTTGACGCAGCGGCTGCCGTAGCTCTGCACCCAACCAAAGCGGGTAAAGGCAAAGCCGGCCAGCTGCTCACCAAAATATTCCACCATATCGTTGCGCTCGGCCTCGCCGTGCACCAGCACATCGAGCCCCAACTCTTCCTGCACGGCGATGGCGTGGTCGATTTCCCGGCGCATGGCAGCCTCGTAGCTGGCCTGATCGAGCTGGCCGGCCTTGAAAGCGGCGCGCGCCTCGCGAATGGTCTGCGTCTGGGGAAAGGAGCCAATGGTGGTGGTCGGCAGCAGCGGCAGGTTCAAATAGTCGGCCTGCTGTTTTTCACGCTCGGCAAAAACACTGTGGCGCTGTGCGTCTTTTTCCGTCAGCGCACTCACGGCTTTTTGCACGGCGGGATTCGCCCAGCCAGCGGCGGCCTTGCGCGAAGCGGCAGCAAGGTCAGACCCTTTGAGTGCAGCCACTACCACCGGACTTTCAGCATCAAGCGCGGCTGCCTTCAACACGGCCACTTCTTCGATTTTCTGCACGGCAAAAGACAGCCAGGAGCGCAAATCAGCGGGCAATTTATTTTCACGACTCAAGTCCACCGGCACGTGCAGCAGCGAGGACGACGACGCCACCCACAGACGCTCACCCAGACGGGCCCTGGCCTCTTCCAGCAGCGCAAGTTTTTCGCGTAGGTCGGCGCGCCAGATATTGCGCCCGTCGATCAGGCCCAGCGACAGCACCTTGTACTCGGGCAGGCGGTCTACCACCTGCCGCCATTCGCCGCCGGAGCGGGTCACGTCGATATGCAGACCCGCAACCGGCAAATGACAGGCCAGCCATAGATTGTCGGCCAGCGGCGCAAAATAGGTCGCCAGCAGCAGGTTCAGGTCACGCCGTTGCAGGCGGTTATAGGCGGACTCAAACGCGGCCTGCCATTCGGGCGGCAGGTCGAGGGAGAGAATCGGCTCGTCCACCTGCACCCAGCTCACGCCCAGCTCGGCCAGCTTCGAGAAAATCTGCACATACACCGGCAGCAGGCGGTTGAGCAGGTTCAGGCGGTCAAAGTCCTTGCCCTGCGCCTTGCCCAGCCACAGGTAGCTGAGCGGGCCCAGCACCACAGCCTTGACCGGGTGGCCCAGGGCCTGCGCCTCGGCCACTTCGGCAAAGAGGCGACTGGAGCTGAGTTTGAATCGCTGCTCCGGGGTGAACTCAGGGACGATATAGTGGTAATTGCTGTCAAACCACTTGGTCATTTCGCCGGCCACAGCGTCGCAGCCGCAGGGCGCACGGCCACGGGCAACGCGGAACAGGGTGTCAAGATCGACCTCCTCGCCGCTGGCGCCAAAGCGCTCGGGGATGGCCCCAACCAACGCGGAGTGGTTCAGCACCTGGTCGTAAAAGGCAAAATCACCCACCGTCACAAAGTCCAGTCCGGCGGCGGCCTGCAAGGCCCAGTGCCGTGCACGCAGCTCCCGGCCCACGGCTTCCAGCTCGTCGCGGCTGCTCTTGCCCGCCCAATAGGCCTCTTGGGCCTTCTTCAGTTCACGGTCACCGCCGATACGGGGGAAACCCAGGATATGCGCTTTCATAAAAACCTCCAGACTTGATGAAAGCAGTCTGGCGCAGGCGTTCTATTGAATCAAACTCATTAATTTACTATAAGTATTGAGTAATATTCATGTTGAAGGCCCGCCATGATCGACATTCGCCACCTGCGCACCCTCCAAGCCCTGCAAATCACCGGCTCCCTCGCCACGGCGGCCCAGCGCCTGCACCTGACCCAGTCGGCCCTGTCGCACCAGCTGCGCGATCTGGAAGACTGGCTGGGACTGGAGGTGCTGGTGCGCAAGACCAAGCCGCCGCGCTTCACCCCCGCCGGACAGCGCCTGCTGGCGCTGGCGGCGCAGATATTGCCGGCCATGGCCAGCGCCGAGCGCGACCTGCTGCGCCTGCGCGGCGGCCAAGCCGGGCGGCTGACCCTGGCCATCGAGTGCCACAGCTGCTTTGAATGGCTGATTCCTGCGCTCAACCATTTCCGCGAGCAATGGCCCGAGGTGGAGCTGGATTTCCAGTCCGGCTTCCACGCCGACGCGCGCCAGCAACTGCTGGGGCGTGAACTGGACCTGGTGGTGACCTCAAACCCCGACGCCCTGCCCGGCCTGGTCTACCTGCCGCTGTTCAGCTACGAGTCGGTGCTGATCGTGGGCAAGCAGCACGCGCTGGCGGGCCGCGGCTTTGTGGAGCCGGCCGATATCGCCAGCGAAACCCTGATCAGCTACCCGGTAGACCCGGAGCGGCTGGACGTGTTCCAGCACTTTCTCACCCCCGCCGGCATCCAGCCTGCCGCCATCCGCACCGCCGAACTGACGCTGATGCTGGTGCAACTGGTGGCCAGCGGCCGTGGCGTGGCCGCCCTGCCCAACTGGGTGGCCGCCGAATACCTGCAACGTGACTGGATCAAGGCCCTGCCCCTGGGCCGCAACGGCGTGTGGTGCACGCTGTATGCGGCCATACGGGTAGAAGATGCGGAACTGGTGTATGTGCAGGAGTTCTTACGTATGGCCCGACAGGGATGTCTGGAGAGTCTGCAAGGGATACGCGGCGTGGAGTAAGGCGGGTGTTTCGGATTTCGCACTAGTGTCCTGTGCAGATACAGTACCAATTGCCATAGCCATGCTTCGACAAGCTCAGCACGAACGGTACCGAAGTTTCCAGATTTTGTGCTTCAAAATACCGGCAACCGTTCGCCCTGAGCTTGTCGAAGGGATGTTATGACAAAGGGTTTTCGCAGGGTGTGACTGTTGCGTTACGGTCAGCACAGGACATTTTCTACAAGAACAAACTCACGGAATCAGCAAATAATAAAACCCGCCGTTACAGGCGGGTTTTATTATTCTCACCGAACCAGCCAGCCATTATTTCAGCTCGGCCACTCGGTGGCATCAGGCATCATTACTTGCCCGAGGTCGCTGTAGCAGCAGGCGCAGCTACAGCCTTCCTGGCGGTGTGATGCTTCTTGGCGTGGTGTTTCTTCACCACCTTCCTGGCCGGTGCGGCACCGGAAGTTGCGGTGGCAGCAGCTGCGGTCGTTGCCGGCGCCGTATCGGCCAGGGCAACACCGGAAACAGAAATCATCAGCGCGGTAGCGATCAGCAGTTTGTTCAGGGACATTTTATTCACCTATCATGTTTGGCAATTCGGGTTAAGCACGAGCCAAAGGCTTCACCCCCTGCGAACCAGTTGATCCATTTTCGGGGGCTGCCATTATTGGCTCGCTTGTATAGTAAGAGCGACCCTTCCCGATTTAGTTTCCAGAAACCGTGTAACGAATTGCTGGTGAAATATTGCGAAGCGTAGGGTGTCTCTTTTCTCTCTCCGGGATGTGCCAAGCACTGTTGGCAAGAGGCGCCTGGTGGCCTGGCACCTCAAGCAGCCACCGAGGACAAATTTGTAGCGGGGTCCCTTACCCCCTCTTCCGGCGGGGGAGAGGAGGACGTCTCAGGATTGACGGCATGGAGCACAGGACAGCTTGCCCCGCCAGGTGACCAGCAGCCAAAACGCCTCAATACGATTGGCAGCCGCTACATCATGCTGGTATCTTTTGCCTCCCCACAGGCACAGGCCGCCGTTCAGGCCGCCCGCCGGACCTGTTCAAATCAAACGGTGATGAAGTCATGAAGGTCGTCGATTTCCTGCGCCGGGAAAACAATAATCTCGATGTATTCCGCCTGCTGGCGGCCGGCATGGTGATCTGGGGCCATGCCTACTCGCTGGCGCCCGAAGGCCACAAAACAGACTTTGTGCAAAGCCATCTGCACTTCGACTACTCCGGCTCGCTGGCAGTAAAAATATTCTTTTTCCTGAGCGGGCTGATGGTAAGCAACAGCCTGCTGGAAAAGAAAGACATATCCGCTTTTGTGCTGGCGCGTATATTCCGCGTGTGGCCAGCCCTGATTGTCGTGGTCCTTGTGTCGGTCTGCATCATAGGCCCCCTGGTAACCAGCCTGCCCCTGCACCAATACTTCCGCGACCCTGGCACCTGGCAATATGTGCTGGATAACCTGCGCCTGAAAATGAACTGGAACCTGCCCGGCGTCTTCAAGACCAACGCTTACCCCGGCGCCGTGAACGGCTCGCTGTGGACCCTGCCCTGGGAGGTCGGTGCCTATATTTATCTGTTGTTGATATTCATGGTAGGGGCTGCCCGCAACAAATACGTACTCCTGATCGTGGCCGCGTTCTTCCTGCACGAAATCATCACGGTCAATATGCGGGTACTGGATTTTTTCTGGGTGAACGACGGCATCACCATGGCCTTGTGCAGCTTTATCGCTGGCGTTCTGGTCGCGGCGTTCAAGCAGCAGCTGAGCCTGTCCATCCCGGTCGTCGCTGGCGCCTGGGTCGTCTGCGCCATCAGCGCAAAAACGGATGGCCTGCCCTGGTTTTTCTGTATCGCGCTCTACACGACGCTATTGTGGCTGGCCTCCACCCCGCTGCTGCTCAGGCTGCGGCTGAAAGCCGATATCTCTTACGGCGTTTATATCTGGGCGTTTCCCGTGCAGCAGGCGCTGTCGCATTTTTATCTGGCCCGAGGTGTGTTGTTCAACCAGCTCTGGAGCATTGTGCTGTGCTGCATGCTGGGCACGTTTTCCTGGTATGTGATTGAAAAGCCCGGTATCCGCCTGGGTGGCAGGCTTGCCGCAGCGGTCAAGCGCTGCGAGGCTTTCCTGAAGCGTCAGGCAATCCGCTACGGGCAAGTACTGTGGACAGGAATATGCGCAAGGCAGCCGTAACATTTTTCATGAGTGCACTCGGCGTGACACTGGTCTATGCCTACCTGTGCCTGATCCGGAGGGTGCCATTTTCGCCCCTGCTCTACGCAAACGACCTGCGCCATTTTGCGTTTGCTTTTGCGCTAGCCCTCATCATCAGGGTCACGCTGATACCCCTGCTGGATTATATCGAACGGGCCCTGCTATCAGGCCGTATCAGATACCGCAAGCATCAATCGACAACGCAGGAATAACACCGCCCGGCTCAGGCCGCCTTGCCCCGGTCCCGCGCCAGTGTCGCTACCGGCTGATACGCTGCAGGCTTCTCCTGCAATTGGCCGCCAATCCAGCGGTCACGCCAGAGCGTCCCCAGGCGGGCAAATACCGCATCGCCAAAAGGCATGAGCTGCCGCAACGTTTCCGCGCCCGCCACTGCCGGGATGATCGCCAGCGGCACCCAACTCCAGCGCCGGTTTTCCGGCAGCCCCAGCTTGCGATACGCCTCGCTGCCCAGGAAAAAATGGCTGACGCCGTTGTGCAGGCGCACGCTCATTTCCGCCACCAACTGCGAAAGACTGCCCTTGCCCGCCACGTCATAGGGCTCGTTCATCAAGGCCAGCGCCAGCTTGCGCGTGTCGGCGTCGGCCTCGGGCTGCGAAATCAGCACGGTGTAGAGAATACGCAGACCCTCGCGCTCGCTGCTGACCAGCACACGCTCGTCAATGCCCATCAGGTAGCCGATATAGCGCCACAGGTGCACAATGCCATCGCGCTCACGCGCCGTGTAGCGAAAGCCCAGCACCTTCATGCCAGCCATATAGGCTACTGAAAACGCGAGGTTGGTCGCCAGCATATCGCCCTGGTTAATGGGGATGCCCCATTCCTCGTCACGCCAGTCGGGGTGGCTGCGAATGCGCTTGCGCAGCACCGCGTGCAGGAAACGCACCTTCACCGTAGTCTTGAAGCCCTTGCCATAGCGATCCATCGCCCCCGGCCGCGTCACGTCGATGGCAAAGGCCCGCGTCTCCGAGGTGCGCCGCGCCGCACTTTCAGCCAGCGCCCCGGTAAACACCAGCGGCTTGTTGATGGCGGCATTGCCGTAGCCGCCCATCAGCGCCGCGTCACGCATCACCAGCGTGCCCATCACCCCTGTGCGGCAGGTCGCCCGCTGCCCGGCAGCCAGCAGATCCCGATCCAGCCAGAGCGGCTCTGCATCGAGGTGAGCAAAGAAATCATGCATGAAGGCCGGCACCTCCGGCACCCTGGCAATACCCTGCTCCAGCACCTTGTCGAGCAGCGTGCGTGCACGCATGAAACCCACTTCGGTCGCCCAGCCGGCCAGCAGGTCATCGAGCGGGTCGCCCTGCATCAGCAGCTCGCCGTATTGCTGTATCTGCTGTGGCGAGGGCAGGCCCCTTTTCCCCAGCAGCAGGCGAAATCGCCAGGCATCACCCTTCTTGTCAGGTCGGGGCTGAAAGCGTTCGGGCAGGCGTGCGGACATGGTGGCAACTCCCTTGATGGGTCGGCTTCAGCAAGAGTATACGCCGTGTATACTATACCGCAAGCACCGTCTGGCGACGACATACCCGTGTAGTGCCACCGACACTCCTTTAGTTTTGATGTCTTGGTGGGAGTTGCTGCACGCAGTCTATATCTTGCACAAATCCCTGAAAGAAACTCGTCACCCCTGCGAACGCGGGGGGTGACGAGTTTCTTTTATACCTTGTAGCTGGCATCAGCATGCATTTGGCCAATACTCATAACCAGACCAATGTCGGTGGCACTACACTATCCCTGCACCCCCCGGAAATCCGCCAGCGCCTGCGCCACATATTGCGCCCGCTCCTGTAGCTTGACGCCCAGGTCCCCCGCCCGGCGCTGCGCATTTTTCTTCTGCCTTTCCAACTCGGCGGCCCCCGTCAGCAATACTGCCTCCAGCGCCTTTTTCCGCGCCGCCAGGCTCGCACGCGCGGCGGCAATATCGGCGCTGCTCATCTGCGCCCCCGGATTGAACACAAAGCGACGTTCGCAGACCTTGCGCCAGGCCAGCAGCGCCCGCGTCGCCGGGTCCACCCAGCCCAGAATCAGGCCCACATCACTCCAGTTCACGTCGGCTGCGCTGACAATGCCCCTGGCCCGCAACAGCGCCCGCTTGTCCGCCAGCAGCCCCGGAATGGTCGCCGCATCAATCAGGCAAAGCGCCAGGAAATTCTGTTTTTGCTGATAGCGTGACAATTCACCCAGATCCCTGAACCCGCCCTTTTCCTGCCGCAGCAAGTCCTGGTACTCGTCCTTCTGCCGGAGCAACTCTTTTTTCTTGAGAAAAAACCGCTCGGGCCCCGCCTCGGTACGCACGCGGGCCAGCATTTTTTCATAGTCGAGCGTCGCCAGTGTCAGCAGTCGAAATCGCTCCTCCCGCAAAATGGCCAGCGCCTGCTGCTGCGAACCGCCAAGCGTCACCCAACCCACCCAGACGCCCAGCCCGAGTAGCGGCAACAAGGCCAGCAAAAAGATACCCCGCAGAAAATACACGGCAACCAGTACGCCAATAATGATGAGAACGCGATTGAGCAATGTAGCGGCATCGCTCCTGATATTCGACGGCTCTGGCGTCAAGCCAAGCGCAAGGCTTTCTACATCAGGCACAGGCAGCGCCACAGGTGGCTCCACAGCCTCAATGCCAGCCCACACAGCGGCAAATATGAAAACCCGGCCACCCTGACTGATGCTGACATCCATATCGACAAAATAAACGATGCCGCGCTGATCCAGCACACACCAGGGACAGGCCGGCAGATGATCGGGGAAAACATGCCGGGCCTCGCGCCCACACTTGCGCAAATGCCCACGCAGCGCATCAAGACTCGCCACCCATTGCTGCGCTGTGGGGCGCTCGCCCAGCCGGCCTTTTTCCGTAAAAGCCGCCTCGAACATGGCCGCCATGGAGGCCGGCACCAGGGAAACGGGAATGGCATTCGGCGGCGGCAACAACAGGCGCGAGCGTGCATCGTGCGCATAGGCATAGCGCAGTGTCTTGATATTGTCTTCCAGCGTCTCGCCCACGTTGGCGCGCTGTGGCACGCCCGAGTACGGGTGTCGGCCACCAAACAGCAAATGAAACAACAGCAGCGCCAGACCAAAATTATCGTGATTGCTGCTGCGCTGCACACCCTCAAACGACGACAGGTTCTGCAATTCCGGCGGCGTAAAATGTGACACGCCCACCTCGCACAGGTGCACGGTGCCGTGGGCATTGATCTGGAAGGAATCGCAATCGATCAGCACCACCCGGCTTTCCTCGCCGACCAGGATATTGCCCTGGTTAACGTCGCCCAGCACATGACCCCGGCTATGCAGGGTCTCAAACGCCGCCGCCGTATTGCGCGCTGCAAACAACAGGAAATCCCAGCCCGCCTTGGGGTAGGTCTGGCGCCGCGACGCCGGCGTATAAAGCATGTGGATGGGATCGCGCCCGGTCACCTTGGGCATGAGAAAGCCGCACACCGGGCCCTCATTTTCTGCGTGAAGGGTTGCCTGTGGCCAGGCAGCATAGCTCAGCAATTTCGCATCGCCGGCCTGCGCCATAAAGCTCAGTTTTTCCTGCTTTTTCCGGTCAGGCAACTGGTGATAGATTTTGGCCACCTGGGCCGGCCAGCCGATCACCTCGTAAACCGAGCCCTCGCCGCCCCGGCCCAGCTCCCTCCCCAATTGATATGCCGAGCCGGTGGCCGTATAAAAATGGCGAGACGACATATCGCCTACTCCACCAGCACGGCCAGCGCCAGGGTCTTGTCGTCGTCGGTGCGTTCGTTGACAGAGCTGCTGTTCAGGAAATTGACCAGACCAATCTGGAACTGGTCCTCCTGCTCGGGAGCAATCGTGGCAAGCCGGCTGAAAAAGGGCGTGAAAAAAGGCTCATGCGCAGTATTGCTGACCAGGTTCAGCGCCAGCCTTTGCAGGCCATCGCTGAACACCGCCACCTTGCGCGCGCAGGCGGGATAGACCCGTGTGGCCAGCACGTCGAGCGCGCCTTCGTCGGTAATGAAATAGGTCATGTTGGCGTATTCGCCAGTCATGGGAATCACGGGCACGTCCAGCCCGTCGCCCACGTCGAGCACGATGCCGCCGTCGCCAATCTGGAACACCAGCGTGGCCTCCGGCGACGATAGCACGGCGAGAAAGGTGGCGGCAAAATCACGCACCACCAGGTCGCGCTCATCGGCCAGGGCCTGGATTTTTTCACGCACATAGCTGACGCAGGCAACGGCCAACCCGGTGTTCAGCTCAAGCGGTTCCGCCAATTGCGTCGACAAAAATTCGGCCGCCGCCGCAACAGCCAGCTCGGAGCCATCGCCACCGTGCAGCGCGCTACCCGCGCCATCGGCCACGAAAATGGCCAGCAGCGGCTGCCCATCGGACATGTTTTCCACAAAGGCCAGGCAACTGTCCTGACAGGACGAGCCGTTGCCCACGTGAGAGGTGCCGACAACCGACGCCGCGCTGAGCTGCCAGCTCACACTGCTGCCCAGCCGGTGGGAGCATCCAGCCTGACTTCGGTGCCCGGTGTGGAGCGCGACACCGCACGCAGCGAACTGGACAGCCACAGGAACAGCTCCCGGAAACGCAGCCCCTCCAGTGACAGCGGCTCACGCACGCTGATCTGGCGCAGCACGTCCAGATTGGCCCCTTTCACGCCGATAGCAAAAAAGGCAAAGGCCTTGGAGGCCTCGCCCTCGCGCACGGCAGCCGCCGCCGCATGCCAGTCATCGGTAGGGGAGCCGTCGGTAATCAGGAATATCCAGGGCCGGTAGCAGGAAATGCCGTTGGCGCGGTACTCGTCCTTGCGCTGGCGCACCAGGTCCAGGCCCTGGCGTATCGCTCCACCCAGGGGCGTGTCGCCCTCGGGCACCAGTGTTGGCGGGTAAAAGGCGGCGGCGCTTTGAAAGGCCTGCTCGACCCGCGTGGGGCCGAAGGTGACGATGCCGACCTCTACCCGCTTCATGGCCAGGGCATCGGCCGCCAGTTCCTCGCGGAAGGTAGCGAGGCCGGCGTTCAGCTCGTTGATGGGCTGGCCGCTCATGGAGCCGGACACGTCCAGCAGCAGCAAGCAGGGGCAGCGCGGCTCCGGGTTGTCGGCCAGGCCTACGTCCCCAAATGAAATCTGTTCGGTCATGGCGTTTTCCCTTGTCCTTGATAGACAGTCGCCAGTGTAGAGGCGACCGGCAATGGCACGGGCAATTATTATGATAGGGTAGTTGCCGTGCGCCTTCTTTTTAGCACGCGCGCAGGGCCCGGACAAACACTCCGCTCACGCCTCCGTCAAGGTCATGAGGATGTCGGCATACCAGGCGCAGTTCAGGCCCAGCGCCTCATCGATGCTGCCGTCGCGCAGGCCAATATCCAGCCGCGCCGAATGAATGCCCAGCAGCATCCAGGGCAGGTCGCCGCCCCGGCCCTCGGAAGCCGCCATGCGCATGACCACCGGTGCTCCGCTGGAGCCACTGTGGGTGCGTGCATCGGTCAGGAAATAGCCCTCGCCCTGAAAGCGCCAGCCAAACGACGAAGCAATCACCGCCTGCCGCACCACCGGCAAATGGTGCAGGGTGTCGTGGAAACCCAGCGGAAAACCCAGGATCAGCAACGACGAGCCAATCTCCACCTGTCCCGTTCCCAGCATATGCTGGGGCGTAAAAGCACGGTAAATGGCGCCAGCCGGCAGTGCCTGCCGGTCCAGTTCGATTACGGCAACATCAATCTCGCCCGCTGCGTCCTGTCCCTGCCGCCACACCGCCTTGCCCGCCCGATACAGCGGGATGGAAAAGCTGGTAGACCGGGCAATATCGCTCTGGTCCACATGAAACTCGATTTCCACCCGGTCCGGGCGATGACCGCTGGCCTCGTCGATCACCACATGCCGGCTGGTCACCAGGTAAAGCCGGCTCCCGCGCTCAAAGAAAAAGCCGCTGGCATTGGTCAGGGCAAAGTGCCGCATATAGGTAGAAATACGCGTGGCCGTCAGTAGCAGCGTTTCAATCATGGCCAGTCCCTCTGGAATTATTGGAGGCGCCGTCAGTACAGCAAAAGCTGACGATGAACGGGGCTGGAAGCCAAGCAGTATCGAAATAGGTGCTGCCTTACTATAAAGAGCAAATGCCGTGCCGAAAGAACAAAAGGGGAAGGCCGCAATCCCAAAGCAAGAAGCCCGCCCATGCAACCACCCAACTCACGAGAGTGTCACTATATTGTTTGACCTAATTTACCCCCGTTCCAATCCCTACAGGGGTCGCAGTTGTAAGCCTGAGTATGTAGTGGTCAACAAATTTCAGACACCGCGATAGGTTGTCTTTCTGCCGCCAGCCGCTCGTAGGCAGTGGGTGGCATATATCCAATCGTCGAGTGCAAGCGCACATTGTTGTAGAACCCGACAATGT
>Ga0302187_10000092_pt1 | contig 88847 bp, 84 predicted proteins | sample II_Bog_E1_3_FD_202120 | JGI IMG/M metagenome (GOLD analysis project Ga0302187, IMG submission 202120) | Peat permafrost microbial communities from Stordalen Mire near Abisko, Sweden - II_Bog_E1_3 | ecosystem: Environmental > Terrestrial > Soil > Wetlands > Peat | place: Sweden: Abisko...
CCGACGCTCAGGCCCGCCGAAAACCGTGATCTGACCCACAAAACCGCTCCTACGACCGCTCTCAAGAGCGAACTTAAGAGCGGTCCATCACGCCCGGGGGAAGGCGACCCTCAACGGAGGCGTACGGCAAGACCTTCAATTACACCGCCGAGGGCGTCACCGGCCTCGCGGAGGGCAGGCGGGCCTATGTGCTGGTCGCCTCGGGCGGGGTGTTCAGCGAGGGGCTGTGGGCGGAATGGGACGGCGCGGTGCCCTATCTGCGCCGCATCCTCGGCTTCATCGGCATCACCGAGGTGGAAGTCGTCCGCATCGAAGGCACGAACATCCCCGATCTGGCCGGGCAAGCTATCCCCAAGGCGCTGGCACAGATAGACCAACTGGCGTGCTGATCTGACTGGGGCAATTGCAAGGTTTCTCGGTCAAATGCCTAATCAACTGCAACCTGAATGGATGACCGGTCCGGACAGATCAATCCGAACCCGAGAGCGGCGGCTTTGAAGGGCGCAAGCAGTTTACTTGGCTGGCGGTTTCCGTCCTGCCAGCCAAGCTGCCATCACTCCGGCTTCGGGAGTGCCGCCTTGTTTTCTACCCCCAGTTGCCGTTTGAGACGGGCCAGATCGTCCTCGACGGCATGCTCACTGCGCAGCTGAGCGATTTCACGCGTGGCGGCGTCCCGCTTGTCGAGCGAATCTGTCAGCAAACCCTGCCGGATCATGCCATCCATCGCGTCGGCCTTGTCGCGCATCGCCAGCATCTTGTCCTCGGCGCGCCCATAGGCGCTGCCAACCCGGCCGAGCTGATCGCCAACCCCCGTGATCGCCTGCGTGACCTGAACCTGAGCCTTGGCTGCCGCATAACTGGCCTTCATCGTCTCCTTCTGCGTGCGGAACTTGTCGATCCGCGCCTCGAGCTGCTGCTGATAGCCGCTCAGCTTCTCGACCTGCGGCACGATGGCGTCATGCGCATTGATGAGCGTTTGCCGGGTATCCAGCGCGCGCTGGCGATGAACCAGCGCAGCCTTGGCAAGGTCGTCGCGCCCGGCACGAACAGCGGTTGCGGCATCCTCCTCGGCGCCGGCAATCTCCGTGTCCACCGCGCCGATCTGCCGCTCCAGCGAGATCTGCTGGGCCACCACGTCTGCCAGATGGCCCTTGGTTTCCTGAAGCCCGGTCAGCATCTTCTCATACGACAGGTCGAGCGTGTCGTTGGGATCTTCCAGTGCGTTCAAAAGCTTGTTCGTCTTGGCATGGAACAGGTCTGCCACGCGCCCGAGAATGCTCATGTTTCAATCCTTTGCGGAAAAACGCTTGGCGATGTCAGGAGTTGACCGACAACACCAGTTGCGGGTCGGGAATGGTCGCAGGGTCGAGCTCGGTCGAGATCGGGACGACCGCGGTACCGATCGCGAAAAATTCGATGACATGCGGCGCCCAGTTGTGACTGCCTTCATGCAGATCCACCCCGACAACACCTTCAGCGCCGGCCTCGGACGCCTCGTTCTGCATGCGCTCCATCGCGATTTCACGGGCATCGTACAGCGCCTGCGAAAAATTGGTCAGCTCGACGTTCTGACCGATGTTGCTCAACCCTTTGAGCAACCCCTGATGCGCGACGTGATAGACGCAACTGCCCATCACCATTTCCAGCGGCCGATATCCGGCGTGAAGTAGCGTCCAGAAATCCTGCCCCGAAAGATCGGAGGTGAACGGCTCGCCCTTCGGGCCCTTGAAGCCCTGATGCCCCTTGCCGTGGACAATGCCCGTGCCGATCGCCACGAACTCCAGAACCTTGGAATCCCATTCCATGCGCTTGACCGTGAGGCGGACGCCGACGATGCCGTCCGCGCCCATGTCCTTGGCCTCTGCGCGCATGCGCGACATCGCCAGTTCGCGCGCCTCATACATGGCCTGGCTGAGCGTCGTCATCTCCTGGTTGCTGTTCCAGCCGGCCAACTGAAAACCCAGATGATAGATGCAGGAGCCGACGCAGAGCCCGATCGGCTCGAAACCGGCCTTGCGGACCAGCAGGAACTCATTGACCGAGAAATCCGAGGTGAACACGCCTTGCGGGTTGGAGGCGCCGCGCAGGCCCTTCATCCGCTCCAGCGCATGCGCGGGAATGTTATCGATACCGGCCATCAAATGCCCCCTATGTGTTCGTTGTTCGGCTCAAGATCATTGTCGCGCCGGCCGCCGCCGTTGAGCGGCGAGAGATCGTCGCGCATGTCGATCACCATATCGATGTCATGCGACACGCCATCGCCGGGCCGCGTTTCCACCACCGTGCCGATGACGATATGCCGGCCGAGATAATCCGGCGGCTGCTTGTCGCGCTCGACGCGGAGCAACTGTCCGAACTGGGTCTTGGCGAGCACGCCCGTACCCTTCGTCTGCGCGCTGAGCCGGAGCTGGAGATGCGCCTGACGTCGCACCCGTTCCCAGAAATCGGTCAGTTCCCGGACGGGAACATTGCCGCCGAAGGCGCGCAACTGCCGCTGCACCTGCCAGCGCTCACTGCCGACCGCGCCAAAGCTGCCATAGCCGCCCAGGAAATCATAATCCGCGCCGATGGCGATACCGCACACCGCGATCCCCATCTCCAGCAGGCGCACGAACTCCATCGCCGAGACGGTGGCCACCACTGGATCGCGGGAGGGTGGCAAGCCGTCGATCCTGACCGCGGTCCCGAACACGGTGAAATCCATGCTGCCGGCGAGCGGGCTATGCACCGTGCGCATCTGCACATCGACGACGGCATTGGCACCCGCCGCCATCGCCTCCCGCTTCAGCCGCGCCACGGCATAGTTCCAGCCATCGACGTGGCCGTTGGTCCAGCTCTGGCCGTAGTGGAACCAGCATGTGCCAGACACCGTCGCCAGCGGGCGCAAACCATGGCTTCTGGCGAGCAGCAGCTCGGCGGGCGTCATCGTCGAGAGCCACGGGACCTTGCGCTCGGCGGCCGCTTTCAGCCGTTGCTCGACGAATGCGGGGAGCGTGTCGGTGTCCAGCGCGTAGGCCCAGGCCTCCTGGCGGCTTTGCGCCAAGGCCTTGGCTGCTGCGTCATCTGAGCCGTGACCACCACCACCAAACCAGCTCATCGTTGCCGCTCCATCAAAGAAATTTGGCGATCGCCGCCGATGCATCATCGGATGCACCCGACAGTCTGGCCACCGCAGCGCGCACCTCGTCCATCCAGACCCCCGCCGGGATCGGGACGTTTGAAATCGTCACGCCGCGTACGACCTTCGCGCGCAAGGTTTTCACACCTGCTCGGTCAAGTGTGATGGCATAAAGTGCGTCGTCCGTAGGCAGCTCGATGCGCACGACATGCGTTGATGAGGAGAGGAAACCATCGCGCTTCCGCTCGACCATGACACGTCCGGGGAGCGCACCTTCAAGCCGAACCGCCAAGGCGGACAGAAAGGCGCGCATATCCCGCTCGTTCTTGCGCAGGATCGCCGCATTCAGATCGAACGGGTCTATTTCAACTGACATGACATGATCCTAACCGCGTTCGATTGCCGCGTCACCGGGCTTGGCCCTGCGCGCTCATGGCCGCCGCCACATATGGAATTCATTGCTCCGAGCCGCGGCGCCTTGGCCAGTGCAGATGCCGCTTTCGCGCCGGCAACCCCAGACCCCCGGCAAGCTCATTGTTGACCCCGAAGTCAGCTGCGTGCGGCCCGCCGCCACGAAGCGGCGAGAGCTGATCACGCATGTCCACCACGGTTTCAATGTGATGCGGCACAGCTGCGCCTCGCCTGGTTTCCACCACCGTGCCGATCACGATATGCCGACCGATAAAATTTGCCGATTTGCCTTCCTGATGCAGGAGTTGGCCGAACTGCGTCTTGGCAAGGACGCCATTTCCGCGCCGACCCGTGCTCTCGCGCAATTGGTCGTGCGCCTTCCGACGCACGCTTTCCCAGAACTGGGTCAGCGCCGCAACCGAGGTATTCGTTCCTTCGGTGTGCAACTGCGTCTGCACATCCAGATATCGCCACTTATTTTCGCCGCCGCTGATATAGCCGCCCATCGGACCATATCGCGGCGGCGTGTAAAGATATTCGAACGCGCCGCCGATGGCGATGCCGCATACCGCCACCCCCATTTCCAGCAACCGCACGAATTCAATCGCGGAGACCGTGCCAATCACGGGATCGGTCGAAGGCGGCAGTCCGTCGATTTTGACAGCTGTGCCGAACAGCGTGAAATCCATGCTATCCCCGTTCGGGCTCTGGATCGTCCGCATCTGGACGTCGACGACTGCGTTGGCGCCGACGGCCAGCGCTTCGCGGCCGATGCGCGTGGTGGCCGCCTCCCAGCCATCGATATGCCCCTGTGTCCAACTGTAGCCGTAATGGAACCAGCAGGTGCCAGATACCGTGGCCAACGGTCGCAGCCCATGGCTCTTTGCGAGGAGCAGTTCGGCAGGGGTCATGGTTGCAAGCCATGGCGCCTTGCCGCCGGCGGCATCCTTGAGCCTTTTTTCAACGAAGTCGGGCAATTCTTCGTTGTCCAGGGCACGACCCCAAGCCTCACGGCGATTGTCTGCGAGGGTTTGGCCGACCTCGTCGTTGTCGCTGTGATCCCGTCTCGACACGTGAATCGGTACCCTTTGCATCATGGCCGAGGGGTCAGCGAACAACGGTGACCGCCCCCACATCTATTGAACGCAACTTAATGCGTTACTAAGGCCATCCAGTGATTTGGCAAGAAAATGAGCCGTGGGATCAACAGCTGACGTTATGTCACCAAACTGATGCCGTCGATGTCAAGGTCCGTAGACATCTGTTGACCGACGCGCAAATCAGCGGCGATGATGTCGCATAAAACCGACGCAACGCGAACAAAGCCCGGGCAATGGCCCCCAAATCTTGGCCGTTTCCAGAAGCAGCCGTGTACGCTCATGCCGAGTGATCAGCTGCCGACGCGCTTGATCGACTGGACAGCCTCGCGCGCGCCTTCATAATCGCGCTTTGCCTGCATGACCTCGCCAGCGATCTGATCCGCACCTTGATGATCGCCTTGGGCAAGGAGCTGCGCCTGTCGGTCCGACAAGGTTTTGTAACGCGCGCTTGCGTCCATCTGCGTCGAGAGCAGGCCGGCCAAACGGGGATCGGGCCGTGCACGCCCTGATCGAGCCATCCCCCCGGGTACCAAAGTGGCAAAGCCCTGCAGAGGTAGATTGTTGACGAGACGATCCTGCTGCAGCGATGAAACCAAACCACCCTCTCGTGCCCTCGCAAAAACCATGGCAACCAAGCCGCACAGGCCAAGGCCGGGCAGCACCAGGACATAAGGTGCAGAAGCAACCCATCTGCGGACATCGCCTGTTGCCAGCCAGATCAGATCAATTGGATTGGCGCCAATCAAGGCTGCGCCGAAGAGGGCGAGACCGATCCAAAACGAGGAGCCGTGCCACGCCCAGCCCGCGTTTCGCTCGCGGGCAACAGAGAGTACAACAAGCGGCAATGCAGCCAAAGGGCGATGAAACGACGGTTCGAAAGCCAGCAGTAAGCACAAGGGCCATAGCACCCAATACCCGTTTCGTTCGGACTTTTCGCCAGAACGCCTGTCCCACAGATCCGCCTGGTTTGAAGTCACGCTACGCCCCCTTCGTTGAATGATCACCGCGCGATATCGAAGACTTGTCAATTTCATCTCTGGGCTACGGACATGTCCCCCCAAAGGTTCTGAAAATCCGGCGATTCGCGCTTTGAGCCCGTTCATCCGGCGGCGCGGGGATTAGGCTGACCGTGAGAACGCCGAGCAGGAGCGCGAGCGTCCCCATCGCCGCCTGGGTGAAGATCAACAGCTTGCGCTGATCGAAATGATCGGCGGCATAGCCCTTCCACGGCAGCAGCACCTGCGGCGCAAACTGCAACGCCATGACCAGTCCACCGCCGAGGCGCTGTGGTGCGTGAGAACGGTCAGCACCAGCCAGTCCTGCGCCGTGCGCTGCACCCATGTGCCGATATTGGAGACGAACGACCCGGACACCCACAGCCGATAATTGAAGCTGCGCAGCGATCGAAACATGCCGCTACCCGGAGCGTTCACGATCGCGGCGGCGCGTTGCCGCCGTTGAAGCGGCCGAAATGCGTCGCGGCGAACAGGCCAAGCAGAAGTAAGCCCAATCCCAGCGCCCCCGCCGCGCGCGTGTCCCGCAGATCGAAATGGCCGACGTGGCACACCAGCAGATAGGAAGCGACGAGATTGGCGAAACCCCAGAGCAGGTTCACAGTCGACGACGAGAAGCCTTCTCCGCTCGGTTTGGCGAACGGGCTCTGAAACGGCCGCCCCATCATACCACTTACGAAGTGGGGGATCGCATTCGCCAGAAATGCCCCGCCGAAGACATAGGACAGGAGATGATACCAGGGCATATCAATCGCGCCTTTCCAGCAAGGTTTTGATGTCCTCGGTGCTGCCGGTTTCGCCCAGACGCGGGAACACGTTGCGGATACTGTAGTCATGCGCTTCCGGCCGGGTATCGGTCATCGCGTCGATCGCGAGCGTGACGTTGAAGCCCAGTTCATAGGCCTGCCGCGCCGTTGCCTCGACACCGGTTCCCGTGGCAACGCCCGTGATGACGACCTGCGTGACCGCCAGCGCCTTCAGCCGCGCTTCCAGATCTGTGCTGGCAAAGGCGCCCCAGGTCCGCTTGGTGACGACGATGTCATCGTCCTGCCGGCCCAGTTCGGGCACGAGCTCGGCAAAATCGGCGGGCAGCGTGCTTATGTCACGCCTCGGCTGCTCGGTACGGCCCGGCGCGCCGCCCGTGACGTTGACGAGCACGACCGGCAAGCCGCGGGCGCGAAACAGGTCCGCCAGTACGCGGCTGCGCGCGATCACACCTTCGACCGGATGCACGAGCGGATAGCCGACAAGCCCCTTCTGCAGATCGATGACGATCAGCGCAGTGATGGGGTCGAGCATAGTCAGCGCCATGGGGCATTCCTTTGGCAAGCCCGCCGGCGCGAGCGATGTCGGTCAGTCATCGACCAGCCGCCGGAGCAACTGGACCGCAGCCGCCAACTGCTCTTGCTCAGGCGGAGACAGCTGCGTCTCGATGGTTCGGGAGAGCCAGTCCTGCCGCGCCGCGCGGCCTTCGCCGATCCAGCGGCGGCACGCGTCGGTCAGCGACAGCAGCGTCTGCCGCCCGTCGCGCGGGTTCGGCGCGCCACACACAAGGCCAGCGCTGTCCAGCGCGGCGATGATCGCCCCCATGGATTGCGGGCGTATCCCTTCTGCCCGGGCGAGGCTGGACGTGGTCGCCTGACCGTTTTTCTCCAGACGAAGCAACACGGCCGTTTGCGAAGGTGTCAGATCGCCAACATCGGCTTGCTCACGCAGCCGGCGTTTAAGCTTGCTGGCCAACCCGCGAATATCCTGGGCCAATTGCGTTGCACAGTTGCCAGGCGAATCGTCGGGGGCCGAGGTCATGCGCATAACATGGCGATAGAAAGTTAGACTGTAAAGTTGAACTTCCTATATGCACACGACCTCGGCGTCGTTGGAAGCAGCCCGTCGGCAACCAGCTTGTTTGCCCTCATCAGGGAGATCGTTATCCGTTGGGCGCCGGTGTCTCAGGGCTTTACGAAGCGGTAAGCGAACCGATCGGTCTCGCCCTTGATCGCAGGATCGAACACCTTGATCGCGTGCTGATCGTCCTTGTTCGCGAGCAAACCGCTTTCCGCCGCCAGCACGAAGCCGGCCGCCTCCACTTCCGCGCGGACGGACGCAGGGTCGATCCGATGCAGCGACGGGGTGTCGCTCGTACCCGTCCCTGCGGTGGCGGCGTGGTCGATGATGACGTAGCATCCGCCGGGCTTGAGCCGCTTGTAGACCGCCTGATTGAATTCGGCCGGGGTCGCGCCCTTGGCCTGGATCAACGCGGTGTGGAGATCGTGGTAGAACAGGTGCAGCCACACGACATCCGCCGGCTGCGTGACCTCCGATAGTGCCACAAGGTCCGCCGACACGGCTTCTACGTTCTCCCGGCCCGGTTCTTTCGCCAGCGTCCGCATGCTGCCGACCGGGTCGTTCTTGAAGTGGGCGACTTCGGCGGGCACGAAGCTGTAGACCCGTCCTTCGGGTCCCACCACGTCGGAGAACAGGCGCGTCCAGTCGCCCTCGCCCGGGTAAACATCGATGATGGTGGCGCCCGAGGCCACGCGTGCGAAACTGATCAACTCGGATTTCGTGGATTGGTCGTACATGAAGACCTCCGTTACGGTTTTGGCATGCGAGGGGCGTGCGGCATTCGGTATCAGGAAGCGCGCAGATCGCTGCGGTCTTCAGGCGGATGTCCGGCATGCTCCGGCGCCGATGTTGCGGCGGCCCGCGCCAACGCCTGCGTGTCGATGTACTCGCGGATGCGTGTCAGCTTGCCGTCGCGGACCGTGATGGCGAAGATCCAGTCGTCCTCGAACGCCTTGTTCGTCGCCTTGATCCTGCCCCGCGCGAAGCCGATGACGTGGACCCGGTCGCCTTGCGCCACGAACTCCCGGGGTTCCGTGGAGGTTTCGATCGAGCTGGATGCCGTCGCGAGCAAAGCCGCCAACCCGGCGTGTCCGTAGTAGGTTCCGGCCAGCGGCCAGTGCTTGCCCGGAATGATCCACTCGATGTCGTCGGCGACCAGCGCCAACAGGGCCTTCCTGTCCCCACCGCCGATCGCGGCGAAGAAGTCCTTCACGGTCTGGATGTTGGTCTCGATGCTCATGGGAATTGCTCCTTGCATGACGCGAAGGTCAGACCTGCGCCATGCCGCCATCGACGGCGAGATCCACGCCGGTGATGTACGAACTCTCATCGGAGGCGAGGAACGTGACGGCAGCCGCGATTTCCTCCGGCGTGCCCCTGCGACCCATTGGGACCTGTGTCGCAAACTGGGCGGCTGCTTGCTCGGCCTGCTCGGCGGTCAGGCCCGTCGTGGTCGCCAGCGCGGGGGTGTCGATGGGCCCGGGGCTCATCGCGTTGACCCTGATATTGCGGTCTTTCAACTCCAGCGTCCAGGCGCGCGCAAAGTTGCGCACCGCCGCCTTGCTCGCGGCATAGGCGCTGAAGCCTGGCAGTCCCAACACGTTGGAAACCGATGACGTCAGGATAATGGAACCGCCATCTGCGAAGAGCGGAAGAGCCTTCTGCACTGAAAAGAACAGTCCCTTCACGTTCACATCAAAGGTCTGGTCGAAATGGGCCTCGGTCGCTGCCGCGAGCGGTGCGATTGTCCCCGCGCCCGCGTTCGCGAAGAGAATGTCGATGTGGCCGTGTTTCTCTTTTACGGTGGCGTAGAGCCGATCCAGATCCTCCAGGCGAGCGACGTCGCCGACGACCGCCGTCACGTTCTCCGCGATAGCGGCGGCGGCCTCGTTAAGCTCCTTCTCGCGTCGCCCGGTGATCACGACGTGCGCGCCTTCTTCCACGAAGCGCTTGGCCGTGGCCAACCCGATCCCGCTGCTGCCGCCGGTGATGACCGCGACCTTACCTTCGAGCTTTTTCATGGTTTTTTCCTTCGACATGGGTGGCCCCGTCGTGGGCCCGCATTGGGTCAGATCTGCGCGATGCCACCGTCGACGGCGACCTCGCTGGCGGTCATGAAGCTGCTGTCCGACGATGCGAGAAAGGCGGCGGCTGCCCCGATCTCCGCCGGATCGGCCATGCGCTGGAGCGGGTTCATCGCGGCGAAGACCTTCATGCCCTCCTCGCCGAGCGCTGCTTTCGCGAGGTCGGTGGCCGTCGGCCCGGGTGACAGCACGTTGACCCGGATGCCGGTGCCCTTGAGGTCCTCCGCCCAGGTTCGGGCGAGGTTGCGCACAGCCGCCTTGCTGGCGCTGTAGGCGGTGAAGCCCGGGGCGCCCGTGGTGCCGGCGCTCGATCCGGTCAGGATGATCGAACCGCCCTTGCCCATCAGCGGCAACGCCTTCTGGACCGTGAAGATCGTCCCCTTCACATTGGTGTCGAAGGTCTCGTCGATGTGCCCGGCGGTGATCTCGCCGAGCTTGAGCGGGCTTCCTGCCCCGGCATTGGCGAAGACGATGTCGAGGGTTCCACGTTCGACCTTCACTGCCGTGTAAAGCCGGTCGAGGTCGGCTTCGTCCGAGACCGACCCCTTCACCGCCCGGGCATTGGGCCCCAGTTCGGCGACGGCGGTGTCGAGCGCCTCCTGCCGACGGCCAAAAATGAAGACAAACGCGCCTTCCTCGATAAAGCGCTTGGTAGCGGCGAGGCCGATGCCGGTCGCGCCGCCGGTGATCACGGCGGTCTTTCCGTTCAGTCTGTTCATGACGTGCGTCCTTCCAGGCTTTCGCCTTGGTCCTTGAGGGGGTCACGCCCCCGAGGTTCTCAACATGGGGCCGCCAAAGTCAGGCGGTGAGTGCGGAAGCACGCACATCCGTGGTGCAAAAACGATCCGCCATGTTGACTAATGACCCCCACGGGTAAAAAGGTCCGCCGTTCAAAATAAGGTCCGTTGCTGGCATGTATGTTGATGATCGCCCAAACCACAGTACGGTCAGCAAGGGCTCTGAAAGGCGCGCTGCGCGGTGCCAGATTGCACCATGATCGACTGGGATGACGTCCGCTACTTTCTTGCCGCCGCGCGTGGAGGCTCCGTGCGGGCGGCGGCCAAGCACCTTGGGGTGAACCACGCCACAGTATTGCGACGCGTCGCCCAGCTTGAGCATCGCCTCGGGGCGCAGATGTTCGAAAAGCTGCCTTCAGGCTACCGCCTGACCACTGCTGGTGAGGAGGTCCTCGAGTTTGCGGAGCAGATGGAAGCGTCATCGCATCAGCTGGAAACGCGGATCTTCGGGCGCGATCAGAGCGTGCGTGGGCTTCTGCGGGTCACGTTGCCGCCGTTCCTTGCGACCCACCTGCTGATGCCTGATCTCGCCGATTTCGCGCGTGCGCATCCGGACATCGAGATGGAGATCGTATCGACCGGCGAGGTGGCGAATCTGACCAACCGGGAGGCAGACGTCGCGATCCGCATCGTTACCGATCGCAAGACGCTGCCGCTCAATCTTCATGGCCTGAAGGGACCGGATCTGGTCGCGGGCGTCTATATGTCCCGCGATCGACTGGCCGCCTGGCGTGCCGGCGCGCCGGATGCCATCCGTCCCATCGTCGTCGGCAGTGATGGCGTTCCGGACTGGGCCGACGCGGGCGAGGTTCGTGCGACGGGGGTTCCGTTCAGGATGCCGGACGCCGACGCGCAGATCGCTGCGGCACAGCAAGGGGTCGGCATGACCAGACTGCCGTGTTTCGTCGGCGATGCCGATCCTGTGCTGGCGAGGGTTCCGGGCATCGATCTGAAAACAGACTCAACGCTGTGGCTTCTCACGCAGGGAGAGACACGCAAGACCAAGCGTGTGCGGATGTTCACCGAGTTCACGTCGCGCAGACTCGCCGCCTACGCTCCGCTCCTTGCGGGTTTGTCCATATCGAAAGAATGATGCCCGGAAAGTCGGCATCTGCAGCGATTGCGTGCGCCGCCTTGGTGCCGCACGGTGGCACGCGACAGGGGTTTGACGCGAGTCGCCTTGCCCGATGGAGTAAGTATGGCATTGGTCGCAGCAATTGTTTTGGGCGGGATCGCAGGGGCAGTTGTCGAAACCGGTAAGCGCAATCTGATTAAAAGCTGGAGCAAGCGGGATCAGCTTCCCCCAGTGATCAAATTACTCGTCGTCGCGATTCTGATCGGAACCCCGGTGGTCAATGCCGGAACATTCAGCAACTATGTCAGCACTGCGTTGGCGACGGTCGGGGCGTTCACCGTCGCGCGATGGAGCGTGGCCTCCGTCATCGTGTTGTGGCATTGGCGCCGCTGATGACCGGAACCGCGCTCATCCGATCTGGCGCGCGGCGGCCTCGGCGGTGTCTTCAGGGCGGGTGTTGAAGGCGATGGCGGCATCGGGCGCGCCGCTGTGCACCGCATTGACCACCTGTTCGAACAGAGCGAGCCCTTTGGGCGGCAGACACAGGCCGCCGCCGATCACCACGCAGTCATAGCGCTGACTTGCCAACTGGTGCTGGACCTCGGCAATGCCGGTGTCGTCCGGCGCGATCATGCAGGGATCGCCTGCCAGCCGCGTGCCTCGATCGTCTGGACGGCGATAGCGATGCCGGCGTTGATTTTGGCCGCATCGAACCCGGGCGGCAGCGCGGGATCGGAGAAGTCGACGGTTTCCGGCTTCTGGCCGATGAACAGGATGCGTGTCATAGGAAGGATCCTTTCCGTGGGAATGGTTCAGGCCTGGTCCCAGCTTGCGGCCGCGGCCGCGGCGAAGTCGCGATAGGAACGCGGGGCATGGCCCAACAGGTGCGTGAGACGGCTGATGTCGTCGGCGCTCGCCACCGCGCCATCGTCCTGATAGCGACGCATCATCAGCTTCATGTCATAGGCCAACCAAGCGGGACCAAAGCTTTTGAGCCGTTGCTCGAGTCCGTCCAGATCATTGCCGCCATAGCCGATCGGGCGGTCCAGCACGTCGCTCCACAGCGCGGCCAGATCCGCGCCGGTCAGCGCATCGGGGCCGACCAGCTCATAGGTTTCAATCGGGAGCGGCGCGCCCGCTTGCTCGCGGCGCAGGAGTTCGGCGGCGGCCGCCTCGCCGATGTCGCGAATGTCCACCATCGAGATGCCCTTGGCGCCCACTGGCATGCCATAGACCCCGCCGCCCAGCAGCGCGTCCTTTTGCCGCAGGTCGTTCTGGATGAAATAGGCCGGGCGCAGGATGGTGGCGGGCAGGTCGAGCGCATGGATCATCCGCTCGACCGTCACCTTGCTGGCGAAATGGGGCACGTCAGCATAAGCCTCGCCCGCGAAGACGGAGAGGTAGACGATGCCGGTCACCCCGGCTTCGCGCGCGGCGTTCAGCGTCAGCATCGCCTGGGTCAGTTCATCGGGGGCATTGGGGGCCAGCAGGAACAGCGTGGAGACACCGGCCAGCGCGGACCGCACGCTGTCCACATCGGACAGGTCGCCTTTGACCGCAGTGACGCCTGCCGGCAGGCGCGCCGTCTCGGGCGAGCGGGTCAGCGCGTGGATCGCCGTACCCGCGCTTTGGGGATGGCGTTGCAGGGCGCTGAGGACCTGGGTGCCGATGGTGCCGGTGCTGCCGGTGACGAGAATGGTCATGTTGTATGCTCCTGGGTTGATCCGGGGTGGGATGCCGCCAAGATAGACGTATCGTTTTTGGGCAGAAGGCGCCATGATCGGGACTCATCGTCTTGATTATGGAACATGACATGGATCTCCACGCGCTTGCCGATTTCAATCTGGTCGCCACGCATGGCGGCTTCGGGCGCGCAAGCCGTCAGGCGGCCCGTTCAAAGGCCACGTTGTCGCGCAAGGTGTCGGAACTGGAAGCAAGCCTCGGCGTCAGGCTGATCGATCGCGGTTCGCGCACATTGCGCCTGACCGACGAGGGGCGTGCGCTGCACCAGCGCACGCAAGGGCCCTTGGCCGAAATCGCCGAGGCGCGCGAGGCCGTGGCGGCCGGGGTCGCCGAGCCGCGCGGCAAGTTGCGGATCAGTGCACCGATCGTGTTGGCGCATGTGCTGCTGCCGAGCGCCGCTGCCGCGTTTGTCGCCGCCTATCCGCAGGTCGAGGTCGAGATCGTCGCCGAAGACCGCAAGACCGATCCGGTCGAGGACGATTACGACATCGTCATCCGGGTCGACCCCGCGCCCGACGAGCGCCTGATCGGGCGGCGCATCGTCGAGGACGAGCGCTTGCTGGTCGGACCTGTCGGCGTGAAGGCGACGCTCGGGCATGAAGAACAAGCGATGCCGGCAGTTGTACATCCGGTCACTGCGGACGCCGTCTGGGAAATCGAAACCGAGAGGGGTCTGTGCCGGCTGCGCCCACAGGTCAGGTTGCGCCTGTCGTCGTTCCTGATGGTCCGCGATGCCGTTCTGGCCGGGGCAGGCGTCGCGATCGTGCCGCGCATGTTGGTCCAGAAGGATCTGGCCACCGGGCGGCTGGTGCTGTGGGGCGTGCAGACGGGGCCAAAGGTCGAGATCTGGGCATTGCAGAACTCGCGCCGGCTGACGAGTTCCAAAATCCGGGCGTTTCTGGCGGCGCTGGACGGGATGGACATCTCCGGACGTGTCGGGAGCACGGCAATGGGCCGGTAGAGAGCCCCGACCGTCAGTTCTGAGGGCGGCTCTGCTCGACCACTTCGCGCCTGATTGTCGTCCTTCAGTTCTCGGAATCCTGTGCCCCAACGCGAATGTCCGCTACGCCAATGAATTGTCAGCAGCCATCGCTGACCTGGTGAAGTCGATGAAAGCCCGAAGCGGCGGCGGAAGTTGGCGACGGCCGGAAAAGTAAAGCATCGGCCCGGAAAACGGGGTCGCCCAATCCGCCAGAACGACCTCGAGTGCGCCGCTGTGCAGGTGTGGTGCCAGCCAGTCCTCGAACAGGCAGACGATCCCCAGACCGGCCACGGCTGCATCGACCAAGAGGTCGCAAGCCGATCCGGGCTGGACCAACAGCGGCCCAGGCGGATCAAGGCGCAGCGTCTCACCGTCCTTTTCGAACTCCCAGGTGGCAAGCGCGCCTCCCGCGAAGCGCAAGCGCAGGCAATTGTGATCGAGCAGATCGCGCGGATGCAGTGGCCGCCCGCGTGCCGCCAGATAGGCTGGCGCAGCGGCCGCAAGAATCCGTTGCGAGCGCGGGCCGATCGGTACCGCAATCATGTCTTGCTCTAGCCGCTCCTCGTAGCGGATGCCGGCATCGGCGCCCGACGCCAGAATATCGACAAAGCTGTCCTCGACGGTGACCTCCACCCGGACCTGCGGATGCGCCCCCAGAAACGCGGGGAGGATGCCCGGCAACACAGTTCGCGCGACATTCGCGGGCACGTTCAGCCGCAGTGTGCCCGCCGGCGCGTCGCTCTGCGCATGCACGGCGTCAAGCGCTGCGCCAATCTCGGCGAGCGATGGCCTGACCCGCTCGTACAACCGCGCACCGGCTTCAGTCAGCGATATGCTTCGGGTACTGCGATGAAGCAGCCGCGCCCCCAGTCGCGTCTCCAGCCGCCGCAGCGCTTCGCTGAGCCCGGACGCCGAAACCCCCGAAACGCGCGCTGCCTCGCGAACCCCCCCCGCCCGCGCAACGGCCACGAACGCGGCGAGATCGTCGAGTTCCGGCGGCATTGTGCGATTCTCCGTACGACCTGTCCTGAACAGAACGGCTTATCGATCATTCGACGGAAGTCCATATCCGCTCGGCCACACCGATTGGAGATGAGCGATGACTGATCTTGCCCATGCCGGAACCTTCCAACTCGCCGACCGCCGCGTGAACCGGATGGGTTATGGCGCGATGCAACTGGCGGGGCCGGGCGTATTCGGGCCGCCGAAAGACCGCGACGCAGCGGTCGCCGTGCTGCGCGCCGCCGTGGACGCCGGGGTCAACCACATCGACACCAGTGACTTCTACGGCCCGCATGTCACCAACAAGATAATCCGGGAGGCCTTGCATCCCTACCCCGACGATCTCGTAATCGTCACCAAGGTCGGTGCCGTACGCGGAGCGGATGCATCCTGGCTACCCGCGCAAAGCGAGGGGGAACTGACCCGCGCGGTCCACGACAATCTGCGCAACCTCGGCCTCGAGCGTCTGGAGATCGTCAACCTGCGGCTGATGGGCGACATTCATGCGCCGAGCGAAGGGTCTCTGGAGGCGCAATTTTCCGCTCTGGCCAAACTGCGCGACCAGGGTTTGATCCGGCACCTGGGCCTCAGCAACGTCACCGCCGGGCAAGTCGCTGAGGCGCAGGGGATCGCACCCGTCGTCTGCGTGCAGAACCAGTACAACCTCGTCCATCGCCATGACGATGGGCTGGTCGATGCTCTGGCCGCGCAAGGCATCGCCTTCGTGCCGTTCTTCCCGCTGGGCGGGTTCAGCCCGATCCAGTCGGATGCTCTGGCCGAGATTGCCGCCGGCATCGGGGTAACGCCCATGCAAACGGCGCTCGCCTGGTTGCTGGCGCGTGCACCCAACCTGCTGCTGATTCCGGGGACATCGACGATGGCGCACTTATCAGAAAATCTTGCCGCGGCGTCGCTGAAACTGTCCGATGCAGCCAAGGTGCGGCTTGATTCTATCGCTGCGCGTTGAGCGTTACCTTAAACGGCAAGCCATTCTACGCAAATCCGCCAGTAACGTCTTGGCCAGTTTTTCATCGGCTGATATGAATTTAGGGCGGATTCCCGCGGATTGATCAATAATCGTGACTGTCGGCTGTGGCGGCGTTTCAGCAAAAGGCTGCCATCATCGACCAGCAGGCGGCCAGCGCGCAGGATTGGCATGGCCTTGACGCCCTCGACCACGCGAAACGGCATCATACGGCGAGCGAACTCGGCGGTCAGAATGCCGTCCTATGCCGTTCAATGGGCAACTGTGACGTCGGCCCGGCGATGGGCTCGTCCATATTGGCGATGAACCGGACCCGTCCGCACCGGGCGACGGCAACCATGGATGCTCCAGCGCTTACTGATAGCGCAATGTGTTCTCGAACCCCGCATTGGTCTTGGTCATCTTGATCAGTTTTCTCAGGTTGGCACGGACATATCGTTCAAAGCGCCGGTCGTCGTAAATGCCCGTGATCCGATATTCGTCCTGACCGAGCAATGCCTTGAGCCGATCGGCGAGAGCGGCCTGATCGTCCTTGCCTGCGGCGGCCTGCACCGCCCGGCAGACCCATTCTTCGGCGGCTGCCTTGTCATAATCGTCCTGGGCTTCATACCCCCGCCTGTCCGCAGCTGCCTGATCGAGGCGCGCGGCCTCGATACGGCATTCCAGCCATGTGCGGACCTGTCCGCCATCCCAGGCATTTGACGCAACGCTCATCGTGCTCTCCGACTGTGAAAATCCGCGACTATTTGCCGTCCGCATCGACCATGAACACCATCGGCTTGCCACGCGTCGCCGGCTCCCAACAGATCTTCGCGGATTCCCCAGGCCACTACGGCGTCGCTGATCTGGATCCGGCCCCATTGCAAGCCTTTCATCAGGCGTGTGGGCTTGGGATATTCCAGCAAGGCGTCATGCTGGATACTGCTGGAGCAACGCGGCGGCGTTCCCAATCATATTGGAGGCCGTTAAAGTCGGTAATGCCGGTCAGTCTTTTGGGGATTTAACAGACCAACACGCCTGGCATGTTTCGGGCGACAAACTATTTTGATGATCGCATTGCTTCGCCTGATTTACTCCCGACGCTAGGTTCGTTGCCTCATCTAAAATGCTCCCGAAGTGGGTCGGGAGCATGCGATGAGGAAAATAAGTATGGCGACGCGCACGGAGCTGGTGGAGGCGGTTGGCGAGCGCTACCGATCTGCCGATCTGCCGATCGCAGGAGCAAGGGACGTGTCCTCGAGGAGTTCGTCGCGGTGACTGGATTTCACCGCAAGCATGCGATGCGCCTGCTGCGGAAGAAGCGGTCAGTGAAGGCGGGAGGCTCCCGCATCGAACGAAGGATCTACGACGAAGCGGTCAGGACGACGTTGGTGCTGTTCTGGGAGGCTTCAGACCGTTTGTGTGGCAAACGACTGCAGCCGTTGATTCCGATACTGCTGGAGGCGATGGAGCGCCACGGGCATCTGGACGTGGCGCCGGAGATAAAAACGAAGCTGGCGACGATGAGCGCTGCGACGATCGACCGGGCACTGCGCGATTTGAAGGATCGTAGCCGCGCTCCAAGACGGCGGGGCGTGGCAGGAAGCGAACTCACGCGCAGCATTTCCGTCAGGACGTTCGACGATTGGGGTGATCCGGCACCCGGGCACTTTGAAGCCGACCTGGTGTCGCACAGCGGCCCGGCAGTGAAGGGAAGCTTCGCCTGGACATTTACGCTGACCTACATCGCGACCGGGTGGACCGAGTGCGCGCCGCTGCTGGTGCGCGAACAGACGCTCGTGGTCGCTGTTCTCACCGAGATGCGCAAGCAGATGCCATTTCCAATGCTGGGCTTCGATACCGACAACGACAGCGTCTTTATCAACGAGACCGTGCTGATTACTGCGCGGCGTCGGACATCGCCTTTACCCGTTGCCGTCCTTACCGGAAGAATGATCAGGCGTGGGTTGAGCAGAAAAACGGATCGGTTGTACGGCGCCTGGTCGGCTATCGTCGCTTTGAGGGGCTGACCGCCGCCGCCGCGCTGGCCGATCTGTATGCAGCAGCGCGCTTGTTCGTGAACTTCTTCCAGCCCTCGGCCAAGCTCGCTGAGAAGCATCGGGACGGTGCTCGGGTCCATAAGCGCTATCATACGCCGGCAACGCCGTGTCAGCGGTTGCTCGACGACCCGCGGACTACCGACGTCACCCGGGCGCTTCTGCCCGAACTTTTGGCCGACCTCGACCCGGTGCTACTGCTGCGGAATATCCGGACCGCGCAACAGCGCCTGGTGTCGTTGCTGCGTGCTTGCCATGTGTCTTCATCGGCGCGCGGGCGCACCAAAAAACCTGCGCGCACGTCATCTACGATCCTCGTCGCATCCTCGACCGGGCGGTTGAGCGTAAGGTAGGCGGCGGCAGGTGATTACTCGTCCGTGTTGATGAACATCACGCGGCCTTCGAGCGAATGCCGCACCCTGCGATACACCGCGACCTTGACAGGCGGCTCATCCAGCGCAAACAGGATGCGCCCGCGTGCCTCACCCAGCAACGGCCAGTTGTCGTGCAGAAGGGCCTCACGCAGCGTCGGATAGCGGCCTTGCACATCGTCTGGCGTGATCAGCTTTCGCGCTGGAAGAACGGCGCGGACCTCTGCGTCCAGTTCGTCATAGGCGGCCTCATCATAGGACAAAAGCGGAACGCCGCCCGGGATGGTGGCGCCGTCCTTGGCGTTGATCAGGATCAGGATCGGGGCATGGCGGGGATGCGCATCCGACCAGCCGCGCACGATCGCCAGGCAGTCCTTGAAGGTGATGCAGCTCGACCGGAAGTCCACATCGGGGATGTGCATTGTCTTGAATCCGGGTTGCTCCATGGCCCGCGTCCACGCAGGATCGAGCACGGCATAGGTTTTCGCGGCCATAAGAGGGTGGGCGTAGCGACCACCCTGAGGATCGTAGACGACATCGATCTCGATCTCCCGCGCGCCAGTATCGAGCTGAGCGATCAGCGATTTATGAGCATAGTCGAGTGTCTGCGCGCCCTTGGGATTGGCTGTCGCGATGATCCGATAGGCCAGAGAGGCCGTCTGAAGAGCGCTTTCGTCCCCGATGGGCAGGACTGCGCGGGGGCGCTTGTGGACCAGCTCTGGCCATTGCAGGCTCCGCCAAGGAATGAATGATTCTGACGAATCTGTTCATTTTTGAACGTAATTTCGCGGCCGCCATTGAATACAGGTGAGCATTACGGAGATGCATTTGACTACCGAACATATATGCAGCATCAACGATATGCATAAAACTGGTGTGAGCTGCAGCAAGCTCAAGGCTGGATCAGCCCAACCCAAAAACAGAAGCGCGCAACTTTGACACCGCAGCCCCACAGGCCCATGGGCGACCCATGCGCCTCGCCAAATTCGACATCGACCATTTCCTTCGCCACCATTGGCAGAAACGCCCGCTGCTGATCCGCAATCCGTGGCATGATTGGCGCAATCCGTTGGAGCCCGACGAACTGGCGGGCTTGGCGTGCGACGAGGATGTGGAATCGCGGCTGGTCATTGGCGATGGCGCACAGCGGGCGATGGAAAGCGGGCCTTTTGCCGAACGTCGCTTTGGCGAACTGGGCGACGGGCCCTGGACGCTGCTGGTGCAGGCCGTCGATCACCATGTGCCCGATGTGGCGGCGCTGATCGAACCGTTCCGCTTTGTGCCCGACTGGCGGATCGACGATGTCATGGTCAGCTATGCCAGCCCGGGCGGCGGCGTAGGATCGCATTATGACCAATATGATGTGTTTCTGGCCCAGGGCCTGGGCCAAAGGCGCTGGCGCGTGGGGCCTTTGTGCAATGCGCAGACGCCGTTGCTGCCGCATCCCGATTTGCGGCTGATCGCCGATTTTGACGCGAGCGACGAATGGGTGCTCGATCCCGGCGATATTCTCTACGTGCCGCCGTGCTTTGCGCATGACGGGGTGGCGGTGGGCAGCGACTGCATGACCTATTCGATCGGGTTTCGCGCGCCATCGCGCGCCGAACTGATCGAAGGCTGGTGCGAGCATCAGGCCGAGCGCATGGTGGACGAGGATCGCTATGCCGATCCCGATCTGGCGCGACAGGCCTGCCCTGGCGAAATCACCGCGGCGGCCATCGACCGTCTGCATGGGCTGGTGACCGAGGCGCTGGCCGACCGCTCGGCGTTTGCCCGCTGGTTTGGCGCACACAACAGCTTGCCCAAATATGACGGCGACTGGCGGCCCGATGCGCCGATTGACGTGGCGACCTTGCGCGCCAGCCTGGCCCAAAGCGTGCCACTGGCGCGCAACCCGGCCAGCCGATTTGCCTTCATGCGGCAACCAGAGGGCAACCTGTTATTCGTTGACGGGCAGGGCTTCGACTGCGCGGGCGCGCTGGCCAGACTGGCGGAACAGCTTTGCGAAAGGGACGACATCGTGGTCGATCCGCAACTGGCGCGATCGGCAGGCGCGCTTGCCCTGATCGCGGCGCTGATCGATCAGGGTAGCCTGGCGTTCGTCGATGAAGATTGATCCGCGCAGGTCTTGAGCGGGCTCCGTGATGGGCCGCGTTCGGGGTGCCGCCGGCCCGCGCCGCCCGCTCGGCACGGCCAAATTCCGGACCGGCGCACGAATCCCAAAATTGAAACGAACGCAGCGTTCAAGATTCGATTCCGGGACCAGGACTATCGCCCTTCTTGGCGCCGCCGAACGGAGATGGTCTATTCGTGAGAATCGCTCAGCGTGAATTTCGTGAGCTGCCGAGTTTCACGAGATATCAGGACGTCATCAGTATTAAATCGTTCTTCCTCGCTCTTGACCCAGTTGCGCGTCTCAGGAACGTAAAAGAACCGTGCGTGGGTTATCTGTCGGACGAGACGCCTTCCGCCCTGCTGCGCGTGGCTGACGCTGGTCGCGTTGCCCGGCGTTGCGGCGACCAGCGACGCTACTGTCGCCGGGACGCTGAACTCGGCTTCGTCGACACCTTTGGCCTCAATGACCATTGCGTGGAACGATCCGGCAGGGACCGAAACCTCCTGCCAGCCAATCACGCGATAAGTGCGCCGCACGTGGTCCGAAATCTGGTTGCCACGCTGGGTGGGGTCCACGTAGTCGATCGACCAGCTGTCTCCGGACTTCATTGGGAACGACAGCGGCCTTGTCGTCGCACTCTCTTCACTGCCGATCAGACGCCGCTGGCTCCAGTCGGTCCCGACGACATGCTCCTCAAACGCCGTCGGCGCACCGTCAGCCTTGATGCCAACGGTCATGGTGCCGTCGCCTAGCTGCCGCACGGTCAGCACGATATGATCTTGCCGATATCCCGACTGACCAGCCTCGCTGGTCCTTTCGAAAACCCAGCTATCCCCCACATGGTAATGCGGCTGGGTCAGCGGCTCATCGCTTGCACCAGTACCCGCTGCCTGCGCAGCACCCACAGAGAGGGTGGCACCGATCACCAAGCCTATTCGTGATATCAGCCGCATCAGTCCCCCCTTGTGGTCAGGGGTACTATGAACGGTGCCGGTTGCCAATCAAGCGGACGTGCGTGCTGGACGCCTCTAAATTTCGACTGCGTGTGAATGGCCGATCGGGGGAATCGTGCTTTCGCCTTTCCCGTTGCCCGCGTCGGTTTCGGACCACGGGTTCAGCATGCATGCGTGGCCATCGCACCCATGCCGTTTCCCGCAGATTCACGCCGTTTGCCCACCATCGACGTTGAAGATCGCCCCGGTCACATGGCGCGCTGCTGGGCTCGCCAGAAAGGCGACGACAGCAGCGACGTCTGCCGGCACACCATACCGGCCGAGCGGACTCAGGCTCCGCTGGAAGCCTGCATATTCCCCGTCGGCCGGGTTCATGTCGGTGTCGGTCGAGCCGGGCTGGACCAAGTTCGCGGTGATGTCGCGGGGGCCAAGCTCATGCGCCAGGCCCCGGGTGAACGACTGCAACGCCGACTTGGTCATAAAGTACACCGTGCCGGTCGCACCGACGATGCGCTCCGCCCCGGCCGAGCCGATGGTGATGATGCGCCCGCCCGCTTCCAGATGCGGGATGGCCGCCTGTGTGGCAAGGATGGGGGCTCGCACGTTCACCGCCAGCAAGGCGTCGATGTCTTCGACCTTGAATTCCGCGATCGTGCCGTAAAGGGCGATGGCCGCGTTGTTGACAAGGATATCCAATCCCCCGAGCGTTGCCACCGCCTCGTCGACCGACCGCTTTATGGCGGCGGAATCCGCACTATCGGCCTTGATGGCCACGCTTACCCCATATCCGCAGCAGCCCCTGTCCGGTCAGCGCCGCTCGTCGGCCCCGCGCCACTGGGCCAAGGCACCGACTGCGGCCGCCGCAAATCCTGACGCTGCGCCGATGCCCAGCGCCCAGCGCGGCCCGAACCGGTCCGCCACCCAGCCAACGACGGGCGCGCCGATCGGTGCCGCGCCCAATCCGATGCCGATCCGCAGCGCCATCACCCGCCCCCGCATCGCCGGCGGCGTGGTCAGTTGCATCAGCGGATTGGTGGCATTGATGAACGTCAGGCAGGCAATGCCGATCACCACCAGCGCACCGGCAAACAGCCAATAGCTTGGGGCAAGGCCCGCCAGGACGAAGCCCGCCCCCAGCAGCGCCGCGCTCCAGAGCAAGGTCATGAGAGTCGGCCGCCAGTACCGGGCGCTCCACAGCACGCCCGCGATCGCGCCGACCGCCATCATCGAGGACAACCCGCCAAACCCCCGCGCATCACTGTGAAACACGCCGACCGCCATCGTTGAGATGAAGATCGGAAAGTTGAGCGCGAAGGTGCCGATCAGGAACAGCATGACGAGGATCGCGATCAGGTCCGGCCGCCCGGCGACATAGCGCAGGCCCTCCGCGAAACTGCCCGGCGTGCGTTTGCTGGCGGTGGAGGGATGGAGGGCATCGGTGCGCAGCAGCAGCAGTGAGGCCAACACCATCACAAACGACGCCCCGTTCGCCACGAAGGCCCATCCCGTCCCGACTGCGGCAATCATCAGCCCCGATATCGCCGGCCCGATCAAGCTGCCCAGATTGAACGAGATCGTGTTCAGCGTGACCGCATTATGCAGATCCGCGTCGCCGACCAGTTGCGCGACGAAAATCTGCCGCACCGGCGCATCGAACGCCGCCGCGCTGCCGAACAGGAAGGCGAAGACATAGACCTGCCACAGCCGCACCTCCCCGGCCAGCGTCAGCCCACCCAGCAGCAGCGCCAACAGCCCCATGCTCGCCTGGGTGATCATCAGCAGCTTGCGCTGGTCCGAATGATCCGCCGCCGATCCGGTCCACGGCAGCCACAGCAACTGTGGCGCGAACTGCAACGCCATGACGATGCCGACCGCCGCCGCGCTCTGATGTGTCAGCGTCACCAGCACCAGCCAGTCCTGCGCCGTGCGCTGGACCCCGGTGCCGATATTCGAGACCAGCGCGCCGGCAGACCACACCCGAAAGTTGCGATGCCGCATCGCGCGGAATGTCCCGCCGGCGGCGCTCACGCGTGCGGGTCGTCGGCGAGCAGCGCGATGATGTCCCGCGCGGGGCCGGTCTCGCCGAGCCGGGGGAAGATCCGGGCGAGGCTGTGCGCGTGGTTCTCCTCGGTGAGATCGGCGACGGCATCGGTGGCGATGGTGACGTTGAACCCGGCCTCATAGGCCTGGCGCGCGGTCGATTCGACGCCGATCGAGGTCGCCACGCCGATGACGACGACCTGCGTGATCCCCAGCGCCTTCAGCCGCGCCGCCAGATCGCCGTGCGTGAAGGCACCCCAGGTCTGCTTGACGACGAACAGATCGTCGGGATGGGCGAGGCCATCGAGCGGATCGGCAAAGCCGGGCGGGACGTCGAAATGCCGGCTGAGCTCGGTGCGCCCCGGCGCCCCGCCGTCGGCGGTGACGATGACCACCGGGCGGCCGTGGCTGCGAAATGCCGCGACCAGTTCGCGGCTGCGCGCGACCACGCCGTCCCAGATCGGTGCGGGCAAACGCCCGACCAACCCTTTCTGGAGATCGACGACAATGAGGGCGCTGTGCGGATCGAGGATGGTCGTGGGCATGGTCGGGGCCTCTCTTCAGGGGCGCTCGTCGCGATCGGCGACAAGGCGCAGGAGCAAGGGGAGCGCTTGGGTGAGTTGGGCCTGCTCGGCGGGCGACAGCCGGCTGTCGATCGCGCGGGTCAGCCAGTCCTGCCGCGCCGCGCGCCCTTCAGACAGCAAGGCACGGCAATGGTCGGTCAGTGCCAATAATGTCTGGCGGCCATCGGATGGATCGGGGGAACTTGCGACCAGCCCCGCCGCCTCCAGCGCGGCAACGACCGTCCCCATCGACTGCGAACGCATCCCTTCGGCGCGGGCCAATGCCGACGTTGTGGCAGGACCGCCCTCATCAAGGCGAAGAATCACGGCGATCTGCGATGGTGTCAGTTCGCCAACATCGGATTGGTCGCGCAAGCGCCGCTTCAACCTGCGCGCGAACAGGCGAAGCTGGTGGGCGATCGCCGCGGCGTTCGATCCGGTTGTGGAGACGGGCGACTCAGTCATGCGCGATTTTTAGCATAACGAAGTAATCTGTGAAGATACCTTCATAAATTCGTCAAGGTGCTTGACCCTGCTGGGCCGCATGCTGGAGATGCACCGATACTGCGGTCATGCTGCTCATGTGCGGGTTGCGCAAACGCAACGCCATTGACGCCGAGCATCGTGCATGCGCCGGCCTGCAACGCCGATATTGGTTATCCCGGTTTAGATAGGAGCTTCATCGCCCTAAGCTGTACGTCCAGCCGGCTCTGTCGGTCGATTGATGGCAGGGACAGGTCAACGATAAGGGCGAGAGTGATCACCTGCGATCACAGGCCTGTGCAATCTGTCTCGCCGAGCTTACCGCGCAGGCATGGTTCCGGGGCGCACATAGGCAAACATGTGGGCAACGAAGTCGGCCTTGCCAAGGTCGATCCCTTCTGCGCGCAGGATCGCATAGGCGGTCATGACGTGAAAATAGAATTGCGGCAGCGCCCAGTCGCGCGCGTATTGTTCTGCGGTAAGGTCGAAGATCATGCCCATGGGCAGCGCGTGTGCAATTGGCGTTGCGGGATCCACCCCAAGCGTCCCAACCGGGATCGCCGCCACAAGTGCCACGGTTTCGGCTATCTTGGCCTGGGCATCGGCCATCGAGCCGGGATGTTCCGCAGCGTTCCGCCCCTCGTTGAGCAGCGTGCCCACCGAGGGGGGAAACGGCTGACCTTGCAGCCGGAATATGCCCTCTTGCGCCTGCACACAGGCGAAGCGGATCTGCGTTGAGAGCGGGAACATGTCGGGTGCGAGACGCGCTGATAAAAGCGCCTCCGCTTCGGCGTCCGGTTTCTGCGCGGCAGCCTTGGCAAGCCACGCCGACAGCGCCTTCAGCATCTGCACGTAGGTCGGCACGAGAACATCTGGCAGCGTCACAACGGTTCCTTCCCGTAGTTTCTGATTGGCATGGCCCGTCTAGGCCCTGTCGGTCGGGAGAGCTAGGCTGTGCGATGAATGTAGAGCCGATCACGGCAAATAACGACTGGGCGGCACTCCCAGAACCCGCCTGAACATCGTCGAGAAATTGCCGGGCCCGTCATAGCCGAGATCGAGCGCAATGGCGGTCACCGGTTCACCCGCCGCCAGCCGGGGCAGGGCGACCGAGAGGCACGCCTGTTGCCGCCAAGCGGCAAAGCTCATCCCCGTTTCGCGCCGGAACAGTCGGGTAAAGCTGCGCCGGTTCATGGCCAGCGCATCGGCCCAGGCGTCGATCGTGGCGGCGGCATCGGGCTGCTCCAGAAAGGCATGGCATCGCGCCGCCAGCGCCGCATGCGCGGGGAACGGCACCGCCAGCGGCACCAGCGGCGCCACCCGGATCTCGGCCAGCAACAGCGCCATCACCAGCCCATCGTGCCCCGCCTCGTCATAAAGCAACGGCAGCGCGGCGGCGGTCACCAGCAACTGGCGCAGCAACGGCGAGACCGACAGCACCCGGCAACCCGCGCCCGGCATCGCGGCGGCGTGCTCCTCGATCAGCACGCTGCGGGTCTGCACCGCGCCGACCATGCGCACCGCATGCGGCGTCCCCGCCGGGATCCACACGCCGCGCTCGGGCGGGGCGACCCACGCGCCCTCGGGCGTGCTGACCGCGACGACCCCGCTGGCCGCATAGAGGAACTGCGCCCGGCGATGCCGATGCAAGGCCAGTTCGAACGACGACGGATAGTCCTGCCCGATCGCCACAACCGGGCGCGGGGCCGCCTCGTCGTAGTCCGGATGCAGCAGCGCCGGGTTTGTCTCACTCGCAAACATGAATGACCCATAGGACGAAGCGGGACACAAAAAAACTGCTAGGCCCGCGGCCAGAGGAGACAGGCAAGATGAGCACCAGCCCGCAGGCGGCCCCCGCGACAGACAACGTGCGCCCCGGCGCCACCGGCACCGTATTCGGCGTGATCGTGGCGATCAGCTTCTGCCACTTGCTCAATGACATGATGCAATCGCTGCTGCCGGCGATCTATCCGGGGCTGAAGGCCGAGCTTGGGCTGAGTTTCGGGCAGATCGGGCTGATCACGCTGGCCTATCAGGTCACCGCCTCGATCCTGCAACCACTGGTCGGGCTCTATGCCGACCGGCGGCCGACGCCGATGGCGCTGCCGGTGGGGACGCTGTTCTCGCTGGCGGGGCTGGCGGTGCTGTCGATCGCGCATGCCTATGGCGTGGTGCTGATCGGCGCGTCGCTGCTGGGTGTGGGGTCCTCGGTGTTTCATCCCGAATCTTCGCGCGTGGCGCGGATGGCGGCGGGCGGGCGGCACGGGCTGGCGCAGTCGCTGTTTCAGGTCGGCGGCAATGCCGGTCAGGCGCTGGGACCGCTGGCGGCGGCGCTGGTGGTGGTGCGCTGGGGGCAATCGAGCCTGGGGTTCTTTGCCTTGCTGGCGCTGCTGTCGGGCGCGGTGCTGTGGAACGTGGCGATCTGGTATCGGCATCATGGGCTGGCGCGGATGCAGGCCGGTGCCCGCGCCGCCGTGGCCGCACCGCTGCCCCGGGGCGACGCCACGCGCGGCATCGCCATCCTGTTGGCACTGATCTTCTCCAAATACGTCTATCTGGCCAGCCTGACGAGCTACTTCACGTTCTACCTGATCCACCGGTTCGGGCTGTCTGTGCAAAACGCGCAGTTGCATCTGTTCGCGTTCCTGACGGCGGTGGCCGTCGGAACCGTGCTGGGCGGGCCACTGGGCGATCGCTTCGGGCGCAAGTACGTGATCTGGGCCTCGATTCTGGGCGCGCTGCCATTCACGTTGTTGCTGCCGCATGTCGGGCTGTTCTGGACCGGGCCGGTGACGGTGGCGATCGGGCTGATCCTGGCCTCGGCGTTCCCGGCGATCGTGGTGTTTGCGCAGGAGCTGGTCCCGGGCAAGGTCGGGATGATCTCGGGGCTGTTCTTCGGGTTTTCGTTCGGCATGGGCGGTCTGGGCGCGGCGGCGCTGGGCTGGATCGCCGATCGTACCAGCATCGAGACGGTCTATCAGATCTGCGCGTTCCTGCCGGCAATCGGGCTGCTCACCGTGTTCCTGCCCGATATGGCGCGCAAGCCAAGGTAGGCTCGCCCACGCTGACAACAGAGCTGATCGAGACTCAGCGCACCCTCACAGGGATCCGTCGATACGCACGCGGCGATCGTCGTGATGCCAGCATTTCAACCGCCATCGAGGCGAGGTGCGGGATGGCGCCACATGTTGCCGGCATTGAGATCGTGCCCCTCTGCCTTGGTGAACGCCAGCGCGCGGATCCGCGCGTTCGAGCCGGCAATAGGTGCAGCGAAAGTTGCAGATGTCATTCAGCGACAGGCGCAGGTATGCGAAGCGGCGACCCATACGATCGTGCAAGCCGTCAGAGCCAATCATGGGTCATCCGGTCCATTACCTGCGCCCGTGCCATGTCAGTGGAGCAGCACCAGTACCTTGGCGACCGTCATCCACACGCCCCAGGCGAGCGGGCCGACGACCAGCGCCCAGCACAGCACCACCACCGGCGTCACCTCGCCACCCGATCCGGTCACTGCGGCCGCGGCGGCGGGGGTGTGGGCCGTATCTTCATGGACGAAGTGCGAGTCGGCCACCGGGCGGATCATCAGGTTGACGACAAAGGCCGCGACCAGCAGCCCGCCGAGGATCCAGTAGATCGGCGGATAGAGCTGCGCGCTGGGCAAGCCGGCAGCGAGCCCGCGATCGCGGATGGTGGTGACGATGTAGGGCCCGAGGACGCCGGCGGTCGACCATGCGGTCAGCAGCCGGCCATGGATCGCACCGACGTACCTGGTGCCGAACACGTCGGCCAGATAGGCCGGCACCGTCGCAAAGCCGCCGCCATACATCGACGCGCAGAGGCAAAACACCAGCACGAACAGCCCGAGCGAGCCGCCGACCAGCGCCGGCGCGACCAGACCGTAAAGCACGGCGCCCAGCGCCGTCATCACCGCAAACGTCACCTTGCGGCCGAACCTGTCCGAGGACGAGGCCCAGAGGAAGCGCCCGCCGATGTTGAACAGGCTGATCAACCCGACAAATCCGGCGCCAGCCGCCGCCGCAGCGGTCTTCTGCGCGGCGGTGAACTGGCCGAAGCTGACCGCCTGATGGATCAGACGTCCGCCGAACACCTCCTGCAACATCGGCGAAGCCACGCCAATGATGCCGATCGACGCAGAAACATTCAGCAACAGTACGGTCCAGATCAACCAGAACTGCGGCGTCTTGTGCGCCCGTTCCAACGGCACATAGCCGCGCGCGCTGTTGGCGATGGCCACCGGCGGGGTCCAACCGGCGGGGCGATAGCCCTCGGGCGGCACTCGGTAGCCCAGCGCGCCTGCTGTCATCGCCACGGCATAGATCACGGCCAGCGTCAGGAAGGTCTGCCATACGCCGACTTGCCCGGCATCGGCATAGGCCTTCATCAGCTTGTCGGCCAAGGGGCTGCCGATCATCGCGCCGCCGCCAAAGCCCATGATCGCCATGCCGGTCGCCAGACCCCGGCGATCGGGGAACCACTTGATCAGCGTCGAGACCGGCGAGATATAACCGATGCCGAGCCCGATGCCGCCGATCAGCCCGCATCCCAGCCACAGCAGCCACAATTGATGCACCGAAACGCCGATCGCCCCGATCGCCATGCCCCCACACCAGCAGCAGGTGGCGACGATGCCGGCCTTGCGCGGGCCGACCCGCTCCAGCCAGCCGCCCCACATCGCCGCCGCCGCACCCAGCACGACGAAGAACACCGAGTACGTCCAGACGAGGTCGCTGACCCGCCAGTCGCAGGTGGTGGTGGTGATCGCCTGGCCCAGCGTCATGCCCTTGCACACCACCGGCTTCGCCACGCCCAGCGCGCGCGACAGCGGCAGCCAGAACACCGAGAAGCCATAGGCCATGCCGATACAAAGATGCACCGCCAGCGCGCAGGGCGGGAACAGCCAGCGGTTGAAATTGGCGTCGGTAACGATCCGCGCGCGATCAAGGAATTTCGGCTGCGGCGACCCCGCATCCACCGATAGGCTTGCCATGTTTGTGCTCTCCCGTTTTTGTTTTATCGATCGCTGCGCCGTCCGCGGGCGCTATCGCGGCAAAGGTCAGTGGTTCTCCCGGCAAGGCGGCGGCGCGGCGGCGATCTCGTCGCCGGCCAATCGCCGCAGTCCAGCAAGCGGCAAGGGATTGAGGCCGGCGCCGCCCTCACGCACATGGCTGATGATGATCGACTTCATCCGGGGGTCCCAGAACTGCTCGACATGTTCGGCCAGCATCGCCGGTGCCGCATCGCCCGCCATCGTGGCGATATTGGCGCCGATATGGTTGGCCATGTGGACCAGACGGTCGATGGTGTTCATTCCGCCGCCTCGTCGATGGCGCCATCGCCGATGCGCCGGGCGCGTTCGCTCAGGGTCCCGTATTCCGCCTGCCAGTCGCTGGGCCCGTTGGAGCGCGAGATCTGCACCGCCGTCACCTTGTATTCGGGGCAGTTGGTCGCCCAGTCGGAGTAATCGGTGGTGACGACGTTGGCCTGGGTCAGCGGGTGGTGGAAGGTGGTGTAAACCACCCCCGGCGCCACCCGATCGGTGATCAGCGCGCGCAGGCTGGTCTCGCCCGCGCGGCTGGCGAGGCGCACCCAATCGCCATTGCGCAAGCCCCGGTCCTCGGCGTCCACCGGATGGATCTCCAGCCGGTCTTCCTCGTGCCAGACGACATTCTCGGTGCGGCGGGTCTGCGCGCCGACGTTGTACTGGCTGAGGATGCGGCCGGTGGTGAGCAGCAGCGGGAAGCGCGGCCCGGTCTTCTCGTCGGTCGGCACATAGTCGGTGACGACGAACTTGCCCTTGCCGCGCACGAAGCCATCGATGTGCATCGTTGGCGTACCATCGGGCGCGTCATCGTTTACCGGCCACTGCATCGATCCTTCCTGATCGAGCCGGGCAAAGCTGACGCCGGCGAACGAGGGGGTCAGCCGCGCGATCTCGTCCATGATCTGCGAGGGATGCGTGTAATCCCACGCCAGCCCCAGCGCGCGCGCCAGTTCCTGCGTGACCTCCCAGTCCTCATAGCCGTTGAGCGGGCTCATCACCCGGCGGACCGGCTGAATGCGGCGTTCGGCATTGGTGAAGGTGCCGTTCTTTTCGAGGAACGTGCAGCCGGGCAGGAACACATGCGCGTAGTTCGCGGTCTCGTTGAGGAAGATGTCGTGGACGATCACGCACTCCATCGCCGCCAGCCCGGCCGAGACGTGCTTGGTGTTGGGATCGGATTGCAGGATGTCCTCGCCCTGCACATAGAGCGCCTTGAACACGCCATCGACGGCCGCATCGAGCATGTTGGGGATGCGCAGGCCCGGCTCCGGATCGAGCGCGACGCCCCATTCGGCCTCGAACTGGGCGCGGGCCTCATCGTCGCTGATGTGGCGATAGCCGGGGAGTTCGTGCGGAAAGCTCCCCATGTCGCAGGCGCCCTGCACGTTGTTTTGGCCGCGCAGGGGGTTCACGCCGACGCCCGGCCGGCCGATGTTGCCGGTGGCCATCGCGAGGTTGGCGATGGCCATCACCGTGCTGGACCCTTGCGAGTGCTCGGTGACGCCCAATCCGTAGTAAATGGCGCCGTTGCCGCCGGTGGCGAACAGCCGCGCCGCAGCGCGCAGATCGGCGGCGGGCACGCCGGTCAGGATTTCGGTCGCCTCGGGCGAACGCTCGGGCTGGCTGACAAAGGCCCCCCAGTCCTGATATTCGTCCCAATCGCAGCGCTCGCGGATGAAGGCTTCGTCGGCCAGCCCTTCGGTGACGATCACATGCGCCAGCGCGGTCAGCACCGCGACATTGGTGCCCGGGCGCAGCGGCAGATGGTGCGCGGCCTCGATATGCGGGCTGCGCACCAGATCGATGCGGCGCGGATCGACGACGATCAGCTTGGTGCCCTGTCGCAGCCGCTTTTTCATGCGGCTGGCGAACACCGGATGCCCGTCGGTGGGGTTGGCGCCGATCAGCAGGATGACATCCGCATCCATCACGCTGTCGAAGTCCTGCGTGCCGGCGCTGGTGCCGAACGTGGTCTTCAATCCGTATCCGGTGGGCGAGTGGCAAACGCGCGCGCAGGTATCGACGTTGTTGTTGCCAAACCCGGCGCGGATCAGCTTCTGGACGAGGAACGTCTCCTCGTTGGTGCAGCGGCTGGAGGTGATGCCGCCGACCGCGCGTGTGCCATATTGCGTCTGAATGCGGCGGATCTCGCCGGCGGCATGGGTCAGCGCCTCGGTCCAGCTCACCTCGCGCCATGGCTCGTGGATCGAGGCGCGGATCATCGGCTGGGTGATGCGGTCCTGATGCCGGGCATAACCCCAGGCGAAGCGGCCCTTAACGCACGAGTGCCCACGGTTGGCCTTGCCGTCCTTCCACGGGATCATGCGCACGACCTGCTCGCCGCGCGTTTCGGCGCGGAAGGTGCAACCGACGCCGCAATAGGCGCAGGTGGTGATCGTCACGGTGTCGGGCTTGCCGATCGCGGTCACGGCCTTTTCGTTCAGCGCCGAGGTCGGGCAGGCCTGCACGCAGGCGCCGCACGACACGCATTCCGACGAGAGAAAATCGTCCATCGGCGTGCCGGCCGAGATCTTGGACTTGAACCCGCTGCCCTCGACGGTGAGCGCCAGCGTGCCCTGCACCTCGTCGCACGCCCGCACGCAGCGCGAGCAGACGATGCACTTGGTCGGATCGAAATCGAAGTAAGGGTTCGATGTGTCCTTGGCCTGTTCGAGGTGGTTCTTGCCCTCGTAGCCATAGCGCACATCGCGCAGGCCGACCGCGCCGGCCATATCCTGCAACTCGCAATCGCCATTGGCCGAGCAGGTCAGGCAGTCGAGCGGGTGATCGGAAATATACAGTTCCATCACCCCGCGCCGCAGCTTTTGCAGGCGGTCGCTCTGGGTCTTCACCGTCATGCCGGGGGCGACCAGCGTGGTGCAACTCGCCGGGGTGCCGCGCATGCCATCGACCTCGACCAGGCAGAGCCGGCACGAGCCGAACTGCTTGACCATATCGGTGGCGCACAGCTTGGGCACCGAAATCCCGGCCTCGGCGGCGGCGCGCATCACCGCGGAGCCGCCCGGCACCGTGACCGCGCGCCCGTCGATGGTCAGCGTGACCGGTTCACCCGTGGCGGCGGGAGTGCCGAAATCGTCTTGCGGGGTATAGGCCATGGGCGCGGTCCTTTATTCGGCAGCTTCGGCAACGGGGGTGCCGGCGCCAAAATCTTCGGGGAAGTGGCGGATGGCGCTCATCACCGGATAGGGCGTGAAGCCACCCAAGGCGCAGAGCGAGGTCGAGGCCATCGTGTCGCAAAGGTCCTCGACCAGCGCCAGTTCTGCGGCGGCACCGGGCTGCGGACCCTTGGCGTTGCGCATCTGGGGCAGGCGTTCGACGTTGTCGGGCGCCGAGCGGCCACCCGCGCGCACCCGGTCCAAAGCCTCGACCCCGCGGGTGGAACCGATGCGGCAGGGGGTGCACTTGCCGCAACTTTCGTGCGCGCAGAATTCCATCGCGAAACGCGCCTGTGCGAGCATGTCGACGCTGGCATCGAACACCACCACGCCGCCGTGGCCGATCAGGCCATCGCGCGCGGCAAAGCTCTCGTAATCGAACGGCGTGTCGAACAACGCGGGTGGGAAGTACGCCCCAAGCGGGCCACCGACCTGCACCGCGCGGACCGGCGCGCCGCTCTCGCTGCCACCACCGATGCGGTTGACGATATCGCCGAGCGTGATGCCGAATGCCGTCTCGTACAAACCTCCGTAGCGGACGTTGCCGGCGATCTGCAACGGCATCGTCCCGCGCGACCGTCCCATGCCATAAGCCGCATAGGCCACCCCGCCATGCGCCAGAATCCACGGGATCGCCGCGAGAGTCAGCACGTTGTTCACCACCGTCGGCCGGCCGAACAGCCCCTCGATCGCGGGCAGCGGCGGCTTGGCGCGGACCTCGCCGCGCTTGCCCTCCAGCGAGTTGAGCAGCGAAGTTTCCTCGCCACAGACATAAGCGCCGGCACCGACGCGCACCTCGACATCGAACGGTGCGACAATGGCGCGCGACAGCGCGATCGCTGCCTCCAACCGGGCGATGGCGTGCGGGTATTCGGAGCGGATATAGATGTAGCCCTTACGCGCGCCCACGGCATAGCCGGCGATCGCCATGCCCTCGATCAGGCCGTAGGGATCGCCCTCCATGAGCATGCGGTCGGCGAAGGTGCCGCTGTCGCCCTCATCGGCGTTGGCGACAATGTATTTCACCGCGCCGGGGGTGTCGGCGACGGTCTGCCACTTGATCCCGGCGGGGAAACCCGCGCCGCCGCGCCCGCGCAGGCCCGAGGCCTTGACCTCATCAAGCACCGCCTGCGCCGGGCGCGCGCGCGCCGCGTTCAGCCCCACCCATCCGCCAGTCGCGGCATAGTCCTCAAGGCTCAGCGGGCGCGTCTTGCCGGCGCGGGCGAACGTCAGCCGGTCCTGCCCGGCGATCCACGGATGCTCGGCAATGATACCGAGGCGCAGATGATCGGCCTCACCGGCCAGAATCGCCTGCACATCCTCGGCGGCCACCGGACCATAGCCGATGCCATCGACCTCGATGATCGGCTCCAGCCAGTGCATGCCCCAGCCGGAGACGCGGCGCAGTTCGGCCTCGGGCGCGGCGGTGCGCAGCGCAGCGACCACCGCATCGACCCCCAGCGCGTGGGCGACGGCATCATCGGACACATGGATCACGCGGATCATGCAGCGGCCTTCTCGATCAGGGCGGCGAGCTTCGCGGGGGTCAGACGGGCATGGATCTCGTCACCCACGATGGCGCTCGGCCCAACGGCGCAGAGGCCGAGGCAATAGACTGCCTCGGTCAGTACCCGGCCATCGGCGATGCGCTCGGCCGCGGCGACCAGCGCGCGGCCGCCGCGTGCCTGGCACGCCTCGGCATGGCACAGGCGGATGATCGGGCGATCGGCGGGTGCGTCGCGCAGATCGTGATAGAAGCTGGCCACGCCATGCACCTCGGCGCGCGTCAGGTTCAGCGCCTGCGCCACCTCGCGCTTGTGCGCCTCGCTGATGCAGCCGAACGCGGCCTGAATGTCGCGCAGGATGGGGAGCAGGGGCCCCTCGCTGTCCCGGTGCTTGCGCAGGATCGTGTCCAAATCCATGTTATCGTCTCCCAGAGTGCACACGATTGCGCGCACTCTTGCCCCGGTCAAATCGAACGTTCTTGCGTTTGATCGGGTTTATCTATCACCAGCCGTCGCGCTGCCAGCATCACCGCCCGCGTCACCGGCGAGACCAGCGTGCGCAAGGGCGTGACCAGCCCGATCCGGTTCGGCGGCGGCGGATCGCTGAACGGCACCAGGACGATATCGGGATGCTGGCCGAACAGCGCGCGATGGCTGTCGGTGACGATGGCATCGAGCCCGCCCTCGCAGACCATGCCGAACAGCGCGACGTAACTGTTCGCCGTCGCCACCGGATCGACCGCCAGCCCGCGCGCCGCCAGCGCCGCATTGAGCAACCGGCGGTTCTGCATCCCCTCGTGCAGCAGGCAAAGTCGCTGGCCGGCGGCCTCTGCCATGCTGACCGCCGCGCGCGCGCCCAATCCTGCCGTGCGCCGGGTGGCAAACAGGAAATGTTCATGAAACAGCGGGATGGCATCGACCTGTGCAGGCAATTCGCCGGTCAGGTAGCTGAGGCCGGCATCGAGTTCGCGTTGCTGGAACCCCTGCTCGATCTCGCGCGAGGTAAGCGAGGTAACCGAGATCTTGAGCAACGGCTGCCCGGCGGTGATCTGCGCCGCAAGCGCGCCGACGCGCGGCATGGCGGCAGGGATCGCCCCCAAGCGTACCGTGCCCCGCAAAGGCCCCGGCAAGCCATCGACGACGGCGCGTAGATCGCTGTAATTCGCCACCATCTCATGCACATAGGGAAGGATCGCGTGACCCTGGCTGGTAAGGTCGATAAACCGCCGATCGCGCAGCACCAATTGCTGGCCCACCGCGCTTTCCAGCGCCACGATGCCGGCGGACAAGGTCGGCTGGGTCACATGACATGCCTGCGCCGCCCGCGCGAAATGCCGCTCGCGCGCAAGGGCGAGAAAGTATTCGAGGTATTTCAGATGCATTGCCAATCGCGATCCTCATTCCGGCCTTGCCGCCATGCTTGCCCGCATGGCGATCACAACCCACCATGCGGTTATGGGTGGATTCGGCGCAATGTGCATCATGGCCCAGGGATCATCCACAAGGCGCCACCATCGCACTCGGGATAATCCGGCACATCTGTGCTCTGGATCAGTACTGAAGTAGGATCCTGTCCACGCTCAGGGAAAGCTCATGAGTTTGTTTGGAAAACCGCACGTCACCGGGGTGTCAGTCGGCGCCGGTCAACGCGCATCGACGCTCAACCGCGGAAAATCTCGAAGGGATCGATGCTGAGCACCTTGCGCGCGGCGATGAAGCTGGACGTGGCGGCGATCACCAGCATCATCACGAAGGCCAGCACCAGGTTGCCGTTGGTGATCAGCGCCGCATAGTTGGGCATCGCCGTCCGCGCGAGCTCGACCACCCCCGCGCAGAGCCCCACACCCAGCCCATAGCCGACCAGCCCGGTGAACAGCGCCTGGAAGACGATGATATAGACCAGTTCGCGCCCTTGCGCGCCGATGGCTTTCAGCGCGCCGAACTTGTCGATGTTCTCCAGCACGAAGGTGTAGAACGTCTGGCCGGAGATCGACAGGCCAACGATGAAACTGATCACGCTCATCAGCATGATATTGGCGCCGATTCCGGTCTTCCAGGTGTAGAAATCTGAAATCCGTTTATCGAATTCAGCCTTGGTCAGCGCCAGATAGCCCAGCCTGGCCACCGCCGCCTGAATGCCGGGAATATCGGCAGCGGTCTTGGGCTCGACCAGCACATAGGAGTCGGTAAAGCGCGTTTGCGGCAGGTACTGCTGCGCGCGGCTATAGGTCGTGTAGAGCGTTGGTATGCCGAACAATCCGTTCGAGGTGACCTTGGCGATGCCGACGATCACTGCACGATGGTCGTTGATCTCGAAACTGGTGCCGATGGCGGGGGAATCGAGTTTTTCGTATTCCGAATCCTTCGCCACGAAGAAGCCGTTCTCGCCATAGATGTCGTTGATGTTGCCCTGCTCCATCGCGGGCCGGCCATACAGGCTGGTATCGTCCAGGCCGATGACCGAGACCGCCTGATAGGTGCCGTCGTGCAGCCGCGCGAGGCCGCCGCCAAGATAGAGCGGCACCGCATATTTCACCCCATCCATGCTGCGCACGGCATCCTGCACATACGGCGGCAGGGGAATGGAGCTGACCGCGCTTTCCACCCCCGGATCCATGACCCAGACGCTGGCACCGACATTGGCGACGGTGGCACTCGATCGCTGGAGGATGCCGGCGAACATCGAGGTCATCTGCACGATCAGGAACACCGAAAAAGTGATGCCGATCACCACCGAGTAGAACTTTGTCCGATCGTTCACCAGCAGCTTGAGCGCGATCACGAACAGCCCCGGATTGAACGCCGATCGGTCCTGCGGATCGGGCGGGGGGGTACTCATTTGGCCGGCACCTCGGGCAAGGCACCGGCCCAGCCCCCGCCCCCGCCCCCGCCTGTAGCGACATCGAGCGTGACGATGTCCTGCAACTGCAAGGCTCTGGCGTCCGTCATGGCCTCGCCCGCGCGGTCGGCGGCGATGGCGAACGTCATGGCATCGATGTCGGCGATGACCCCGGCCTGACGGTTGGCCTCCGCCAGCGCGCGATGGTTCGTCGCGGCGTCGAGCGCGGTCTGGTCGATGGCGGAGACCTCGGCATCGGTCGACAGCGATTTCAGGGCATCGGCGACCTGTTCCAGCGCGAGCAGCACCGTCTGTCGGTAATCGGCGAATGCCTTGGCATGCGCGGCCTGCGCGGCGCGGCGACCGTACCAGAGCTGGCCGCCATGGAAGATCGGGATGTCGATGCTCGGGCCGATGCTCCAGAACTGGCCCGCTGGCCCGGCCAGATGCGCCAACGAGGTGCTCGCCGCGCCATAGCTGCCGGTCAGGCTGATCGAGGGGAACATCGCCGCAGTGGCAACGCCGATCTGGGCGTTGGCCTGATGCAGGGTCGCCTCGGCCTCAAGGATATCGGGGCGTTGGTGGACCAGTTGCGAGGGCAGGCTGACCGGCAGGTCTGCCGGCACCGACAGGTCGCCCAGCGCGGGCAGCGGCGGCGCGGCGGCGGCGGGCTCACGGCCCAGCAGCATCGCCAGCAACGTCGTCGATGCCGCCAGCCGCTGGCGGACGACGGCAAGGCTGGCGCGGTCGGCGGCGAGTTGCTCGTCGGTCACCAGCACATCGGCCCAGGCGCCATAACCGCTGCGGAACCGGGCGCCGAGGCTGTCGCGCTGGGCCATGTCCAGTTGCACGATATCGGCCAGCGTTGTCGCATCGGCGGCATAGCCGGCGTGGGCGATGGCGGCGTCGGCTATGCCACCGGCCAGCACCAGCCATGCCGCGCCCAGCGCATGGCGTTGATACGCGGCCTGCGCGTTCAGCGCCTCGACCCCGCGCCGCTCGCCGCCGAACAGGTCGAGCGCATAGCTGACCGAGCCCGAGGCGGTGTAGAGGCTGAAGGTCGCACCGTCGCCGCCATTGCCGAGCAGCGCGGGGGTGGTGTGTTCGCGCGTGGCATCGGCGGCGACGCCCACGTGCGGGAAGAACACCCCGGCGCCGGCGCGGGCGAGCGCGCGGCTCTGGCCCAGCGCGGCGGTGGCGGAGTCCAGCGTGGGGCTGCCCGCCAGACCCGCCGCCACCAGCCCATCGAGCGCCGGCGAACCGAACCCGCGCCACCATTGCGGATCGGGCGCGCCACCCAGCCGCGCCGTGCCCGCGGGCGTATAGCGATCGAGGGCGGGCGGTGGCGGGGCCACGAAGTTGGGCCCCACCACGCACCCGCCCAGCAGCGCGCAGGCGGCCAAGGCCCCGGTCAGCCTACGCGCTGATGTAGACATCGACTTCCTCGCCCGGGTAGAGTTTGAACGCGGGATCGGCGCGGAAGCGGAAGATCACCGGCAGCACCCGCAGGTCGACCTGCTCCTGCCGCTCGTTGGAAAGCTCGATCTTGGGCGAGACATAGGGCTGGATGCGGACGAACTGCAGCGGGATGTGCAGGTTCGCACCACGGATGCTCATCTGGGCACGAACGACGGCACCGCGCGGCAGGCTGCTCAGCAGAATCTCATCGACATAGGCCCGCACCGACAAGGTCGCCGCCCCGCCGCCCAGCACCGCCGCCGGCAGGTTGGCCTGCGTGTAGCTGTCATAAGCCCCCAGCGCCGAGACATAACCACCGACCGGCACGTTCAGCGACAGCACCACCCCCGGGCCTGTCGCGGTGACGATGTATTTCTTCAGCAAGGCCTTGCCCGCCGCATAGGCGTGCGCGAGCGCATCGTATTGCGCCTGCCCGCTCTGGATGTCGAAACGCCAAGCGCCGGCGCGGGTGAGATCGAGCTGGCGCTGGGCCACGGCGAGCGCGGCGGCGCCTGCCGAAGCCGCATCGACCGCCGAATCCAGCGCCTCGCGGCTGACCGAGCGCGGATCGAGCGTGGCTGAGCGGGCGAGCTTGTCGCGCGTATGCACCAATGTTTGCAGGTTGGCGCGTGCCTCGGCGGCCTGGGCGACGGCGATGGCGAGGGTCTCGCGCCGGGGTTCGGCGTGGAGTTCGTTGACCAGCGACTGTTGTGCCTGGGCCTGAAGGCCTTGTTGCGCGGTGGTGGCGCGCTGGACCGAATCGTCGATGGCGAACAGCGGCTGGCCGGCGCGAACGGTCTCGCCCTCGCTGACGTAAGTGGCGACGACGCGGCCGGAGACCTCGGGGAAGATGTTGATGTTCTCGCCGCTGGTCTGGTCGCTCTCGATGATGCCGTTGGCGAAGATGGCGTGCGGATAAGGGTTGGCCGAGGGCTGGAACGCGGGCGGCTGGGGGTGGACCGGGCGGTTCAGCACGAAGGCGACGATGATGGCCAGCACCAGCCCGGCGATCGCCACGATCACCAGATAACGGCCGGGCATTGGCAGCTTGTGCGCGGCGGGCGGTACGGTGGCGTCTGGCGCTGGCGTTATGGGGGCCTCGGGGCCGGGCGCGGCGACAGGTGGCGTCTCAGCCATTGGCATTGTCATCCTGGCGCGAAAGTTTCCCGTCCTCCATGTGCAGGATCGAGCTGGCGAATTCGTAGATCCGCGCATCGTGGGTGACGATGATGATCGCCCGGCTGGGGGTCAGCAGGTTCGCCTTGACGAAGGCGACAATGTTGCGCCCGGTATCGCCGTCGAGCGAGGCGGTCGGCTCGTCGAGGATCAGGATATCGGGCTGGGTGACGATGGCGCGGGCGATGGCCACGCGCTGTTGCTCGCCGCCGCTGAGCTTGACCGGCTGCATCTCCGCACGGCTCGCCATGCCGACGAGCGCAAGGCTCTGGGCGGCGGTGGCGAGCGCCCGGTGCCAGCCGGTGCCGCGCAGGATCAGCGGGATGGCGACATTCTCCACCGAGGTCAGCCGAGGGAACAGGTGAAAGTCCTGAAACACGAAGCCGATGTTGTGCAGGCGAAAGCGCGCGTCCTTGCTCGCGCTCAGCGCCCAGACATCGACGCCCTTGACCAGCACCCGCCCGCTGCTGGGCCGCAGGATGCCCGAGATCATGCTGAGCAGGGTGGTCTTGCCACTGCCCGAAGGCCCGACGATATAGAGCATCTCGCCCATCGGGATATCGAGCGTGACATCATTGACCGCGATGGTCCGCGTGTCGCCCTCGCCGAACACGCGCGAGAGGTGTTGCGCCGAGATCGCCATGGCCGGTGCGTTCATCGGCGGATCACGGTATCGCAGGACCACGGTGTGGCGGCCTGTGGCGCACGAAAGACGGAAAAGGGGCTCATGGGCAAGACGCTAGCCCGCGCAGCGCTGTGTCCGACAGCTTCGGAATCTACTCAACTGCGCCCCACCCGCCGCAGCATGCCGTGTGCCCGTCGAGGGGAACCGGCACAGCGCAGAATCGTTTCAAGCCGCGCGCGCGGGATGCCCGTGGAGATCGGTGAATTACAACGCGCGCGCGTTGCCCCGACGCCACTTTCCAGAGAACGGAGATCCAGATGACGGCTAGTCATCGCTGAACGAGGCGCCGATCAGGCGACTTCCGGCAACCGCGCTGTCCCCGATGCGGCCATCCGGGCCTCATTTTGCCGGGCGTGGCAACCGGTTCTGGCGCGTCATGCATCTGGCCGGCTTCACCCCGCGTCAGATCGCGCCTCAGGACAGTGGCATCATGCTGCGCCACGGATGCGGCCTGACCACCGTGGTCGAGCGGCCCACGGCGCGCGAGGATCAGATCGCACCCGCCGAATGCCAGGCGGCAGCGGCCGCGTTCGAGCGCAAGGTCGTCGAGCATGCCCCGGCTTTCGTCGCTGTCCTGGGCAAGCCGGCATGGTCCGCGCTCTCCGGCCAGCGGCATGTCGCATGGGGGCGGCAACCGACCTTGATGGGCACGTCGGCGATCTGGGTGCTGCCCAATCCCAGTGGACGCAACCGTGCGTTTGATTTGAGCCGGTTGGTCGAGGCCTATGCCGAACTGGCGACGACCGCGCTGGTCGATCCGGTGGAGAAATGCGCGTGCGTGTAACGTGCAGAGGCGGTTCAATTTGCGTTCGCATGTCTGCCTCGGCGGCGGCTGTTATGTGATCGACTGCCTGAGAGCGTCGATTTTCCAACGTCCATCGATAAAACCTAACCTCGGCATTCCGCCGGCCCAGCCGGCGGACCCATTGACATAGCCACCAGTCTTGTCGCGGTTGAAGATGATGGGCGGCATGTCGATGGCACGAAAATCGGCCGGCCAGCCACCGATTCCTGCTTGACGACCACGAATGTAGTCAATTAAGACTACGCCCGTAGTCAAAGGAATGCGGCATGACAGAACGGATCAGTGAGGCCGAACTCCTGGTGATGGAGGCGCTGTGGTCGGCGAGCACACCACTCACCGCGACCGAGGTCGCGCAACGGATCGCGGCAGGGCGCGACTGGAGCGATCGTACGGTCAAGACGATGCTCGCACGCCTGCTCGCCAAGGGTGTCCTGGCGCATGAGGAGGATGGCCGGCGCTACCTCTATCGGCCGATCGTGGCGCGCGATCGCTATGTCGCGGGCGAATCGCGCCGGCTGGTCGATCGGCTGTTTGGCGGCCGCGCGGCACCGATGGTCGCGCATCTCGCCCAGGGCGACGGCCTGAGCGACGACGATATCGCCGAACTTGAAGCACTGTTGCAGGAGTTGCGGAAATGAGCGGCTGGGCTTTCGCGATGATCGTGGCCACGACGATGCTGATGGCGGTGGTGCTGATGCTAAGGGGACCGGTCGCGCGCGCCTTCGGGCCGCACGCCGCCTATGCGTTGTGGGCCTTGCCCGCATTACGCATGGCGATGCCCAGTTTGCCGGGTTGGGGGCTGTTCTCCGTCTTCCATTTCGCGGCTCGGCGGGTCAGCGGAGGTCCGGCGGACCTGCCTGGCGCCCCGCGGATGGCCAACGAAGGCACGGCGAATGTCCCGTTGGCGCCGGGCGAGGCGATCCATTGGTTCGCTCACTGGCCGACGATACTGCTCGCTGTGTGGCTGGGCGGCGCGGTTGTGTGGTTCGGCTGGCAGATGCTGCGCTATCATCGCTTTCTGGCCCGCGCGCTGCGCTCGGCCGAGCTGATGGGCAGCGAGTGCGGCATCGACGTGCTGCTCACCGGTGAGGTCGATGGCCCGGTCGCCGCAGGGGTAATCCGGCGGCGGATCTTCCTGCCGGCGGCTTTCATGACGCGCTATTCGGCGGCCGAGCGGCGCTGCGCCCTGCTGCATGAGGCGGCGCATCACGATCGGCACGACATTGCCGCCAACCTCGTCGCGCTGGTGGTGCTGGCGCTCCACTGGTGGAATCCGCTGGCGCACCGCGCCTACAAAGCCTTCCGCGCCGATCAGGAGCTCGCCTGCGATGCGACCGTGCTGGCCGATGTGGCGAGCGACGAACGCCACGCCTATGGCAGCGCGGTCGTAAAGTCGGCATCGGCGCGGATGCCGGGCGTTGCCTGCGCGCTCAGCCACAAGGATGAGATCAAGCGTCGTTTGCGCAATATGGCCGCACCGCAGCTTGGCGCGCGGCGGATGTGGGCAGGCGTGGCCGTTGCCGCAGCCACAATCGGCGCGGGGCTGATGGTAACAGCATCTGGCTATGCAGCTCAGGTCGCGCCGGCAACAGTCGCGTCTGCCGAGATCCGCACCGATGCCGATGCGGTAAGCCCCGAACCGGCGCGGGATGCCATCGAGGGTCAGCGCGCCGCGCAGACAGCACGCCGAGAGGCGGATCAGGCCCGAGCCGAGGCGATGCGCGCAAGGGCATTGGTGGAGACTGGCGCGGTGCAAGCGCGGCAGGATGGACTGGCGGCCGCCGCGCAAGCCCGCGCCGAGGCGGCTCAAGCGCGCAGCGAGGCAGATCAGGAACGGAGCCAGGCACTGCGCGAGGCCGCCGACGCGCGCCGGCAGGGACTGGCCGACGCAGCCGAGGCGCGCGCTGAGGCCCGACGCGAGATCGCGCAAGCGCGCCGGGATGTTGAGCAAGCCCTCAACGAGGCGCGGCGTGAAGCGGCTGAGGTGCGCGGCCAGCCATAACGCGATGGGCGCTGCCAGCGCTGCGACGGACGGGACGAGGAGGCCGCAACGGCGGTCGGAGGGTTGATATGCGGGGCCGCCCTGGAGGAAAGCGGTTGTCGTCGGGCGGAGTTGACTGTATTCGGATGGATATAGTTGGGTAAACCCGAAGGGATCTGTCGTGGCGCTGACACCTCGCATGGCCTGTAACATCGGTATCGGGCTCGGCCTGATCGCCGCGCCGTTGCCGGCCATGGCGCAGACCGCAAACCCGGTGCCGATGGCCGAAAGCGGGGGTGCTGCCGCCTGCTCTGCGCCGGTCGCGGCGACCGGCGTGCTGGCCCCCTGGGGCGCACCGGCGCCTGTCACCGCCGGCACCGTCGACAGCGCCGCGCCAGTGCTTGCCCCCGGCCGTGCGGTCACCGCCGCGCTGGCGCCGACGCCGCAAGTGACTTATCCGCTCCGCCCCGAAAAGCCGGGCGGCGCGGTCAGCCATGGCGGCCTGCTTGCGCTGCAGATCGACGCCGCAGGGACGTATCGCATCGCGCTGGGCTCTCCGGCCTGGATCGACCTCGTCCGCGATGGCCAGCCAGTGATCTCGACCGCGCATGGCCACGGCCCCGATTGCACCGGCATTCGCAAGATGGTCGACTTTCCGTTGCAGCCCGGCCGCTATCTGCTGCAGGTCTCGGCCAGCGGCGCGCCGGCGGTGGAGGTCCTGGTCGTCCGCCTGCCGTGAAGGGCTGATGGCATCTGTGCCGGCCCATCAAATCAATGCTTCGTCTTGATTTCAAGTTCATCGAGGTAAGCGGTCATCGCCATGAGCCACGACTGAGCACTGGTGCTATCCGTATGGGTCCCGGCCAGCTCCAGCCCGGCGCCGATTTCGGTCAGTCTTTCGAACCCGAACATGGTTCCGGCGCCCCGCATCTGATGGCCAAAGTTCGACACCGGCGTGAAATCTGCCCGATACAGACCGCTTTGCATGGGCGCGATGCTTTCCCGGCAGCGAACGAGGAACTTGGCGGTCATGCTGGCGCTGGCGGGATGTGGCGCGGTTGGGCCCGCTTTGACAGATGGCGGCCTCGGACTGGCCGGAGCCGCTGTCTGGCTGTCGCGGATCGCACCGAGGAGCACCGCCTGCTTGATCGGCTTGGTCAAAAAGGCCGAGCAACCCGCCGCCAGGCACATCTCGCGATCCCCTTTCAGCGCGGCAGCGGTCAGGGCGATGATCGGCGTGGCGACGCGCCCGTTTTCGGCTTCCCACGCCCGCATCGTTCTGGTTGCGGTCAAGCCGTCCATCACCGGCATCTGCCGATCCATCAGCACCAGGTCATAGCGTCCGGCCATGAACATCGCGCAAGCCGCAGCCCCGGTTTCGGCGATCTCGACGACGTAGGGCGTCTGCGCGAGATAGGCGAGGATGATCGTGCGATTGTCGGGCGAGTCCTCGGCCAACAAAATCCGCATCGCCGGCAGGACCCGGTCGATATCGCCGTCGACTGGTTCGGCTGTCGGATCGGCGAAATCAGTCCATAATTCAAAGGGAACGAGAATGTAAAACACGCTGCCTATGCCGAGTTCGCTTTCGACACGTATCTCGCCCCCCATCAATTCGACCAATTGGCGGCAGATTGTCAGGCCGAGGCCCGATCCGCCAAATCGGCGCGTCATCGACGTATCGGCCTGACTGAACCGCTCAAAGACACTGGCCAGTTTGTCGGCGGGGATGCCGATGCCGGTGTCTGCCACGGCAAATTTCAGGATCGGGGATGCCCCTGCCGACGTTACAGTAACGGCCAGCGATACCTGGCCCGCGGGCGTGAACTTGATGGCGTTGCCGACCAGATTGAGCAGCACCTGACGCAATCGGGCGGGATCGCCGATCAATCCCTGCGGGACGTCGTCGGCGACGTGGATGGCGAGCGCCAAGCCTTTTTCCGCGGCGCGGGGGCCCACCATTTCGGTGATCTTTTCGAGATGATCCTGCAACGAAAAGCCGGTTTGTTCGAGTTCGAGCTGAGATGCCTCGACTTTTGACAGGTCCAGAATATCGTTGATCAAATTCAACAGGTTTTCGCCGGATCGTTGGAAAATGGCGACATACTTCGCCTGCTCGGCAGACAGCTCGGTTTTGGCGAGCAGGTCGGCGATGCCCATGATCGAATTCATCGGAGTGCGGATTTCATGGCTCATGCTGGCCAGGAAATCTGATTTGGTGCGGCTGGCGCTTTCGGCCAGGGCCCTGGCTTGCTTGAGTTCGGCTTCAACGCGCTTCGTTTCGGTCACGTCGCGCGCAGAGGCAAAGACGCCCTGAAGATTGCGGCCACGGTCGAAGAAGGTGGTGGCGTTATAGGAGACCACGGTTTCGCGCCCATCGCGATCGCGCGCGGTCAGTTCGTAATCGGTGACCTTCTTGTCGCGCAGCACCAGCTTGATGCCGGCGGCGGCCCGTTCGGGATCGGTGAAGAAGTCCTTGAACGGTGCCCCGATCAGCTCATCCCGGGTGCAGCCGGTGAGCGCCTCCATCTGTTTGTTGACGTCGGAGATGATGCCGGCCGGATCGGTCGTCATCAGCGCGTCGATGTTCGATTCGATCAGCGAGCGCGTGTAGAACTGCTGGTCGCGCAGGCGTTGGTCGAGCTTCTTCTGCTCGGCTTCGACCAGCTTGCGGGCGGTGTTGTCGGTGCCGATCAGCAGATAGCCGATGATCGCGCTCTGCTCGTCGCGCAGCGCCGTGACTGAAACCATCGCCGGAAAGCGGCTGCCGTCCTTGCGGATATAGGTCAGCTCGTAGATGTCCTCGATCTCGCGCGAAGCCTTGAAAACCAGGGCTTCGAAGCCGGGTGAGATCGGCGTCGACAGTTCGAGGCTCAACGATCGAGCGCGTTCGATCAATTCGTCGGGATCGGATATGTCGGCTGGCGTGATCTGGTTGAGCACATCGGCCGCCGTATAGCCGAGCATCGTTTCCGCGCCGACATTGAAGATCTGGATCACGCCCTTGGCGTCTGTTGCAATGCTTGAAAAATTGGCGCTGTTGAAAATGGCATTTTGCAGTGCACCAGCCTTCAACAGAACATCTTCGGCAGACTGAGGGCTGATCACCTCGCCATTTCGCATGGTTGGCGAAGTGTCAGGATCGCCGTTTGAAGGGATTGGATTTGCCAACCTAGGCCTGCCCGCATGCGCGGTGAATGGCTGACGCCAGCCCGGCTACCGTGTAAGGCTTTTCGAGCATGATTGCATGGGGCCTGAGTTCGCGGACCCTGGCGATACTTCCGCTCACCAGAATGTGGGGGCAAGGGCGGGTTTGCGCGATCCGATCGACAGCAGCGATGCCGCTTCCCGGGCTCAAGTGAAAATCGGCGATCAGAAGGTCTGGCATGCGTTCCAGCGCGGCCTCAACGGTGCCGGTCTCGGTCGATTCGATGGCGCAAACCTCATGCCCCAAATAACTGAGGATGCCTTCGAGCATCTCTCCAACCATCTCGTCGTCTTCTGCAACAAGGATTTTTAGAGATTTGTTATGAGATTCCATTTTCTGCCCCACGCGTGAAGACCAAAGACTTTAGGGCATATCATGACCTTTCGGTAAGCCTCGGAAATTACCTAGGCCAATTCTGAAATTTCCGATTGCAGGTTCCCGATCGGATGGGGCCATTTGAGCTTTCTCGTGCGCTGTGTTTCTATCCCGCTTGGCATGGCTGTGGATAGCCGATGCCAGCCTGTGCATTGGCCGCGATGCGACAGCACCCGGCCGGTTCTCGCCATGGGCGAGCACCGGCGTGCGCGAGCGGCTGGGTGGCAATGGCGCGTTGGCCGAGGCGGCGTTTGCCGGCACCACCACCGCATTCGGCGCCAGCGGCGTGGTCCGGGGCACGACTGTGCTCCACCGACAAGGCCGGGCTCTCCTACGCGCTGGCGCCGATGACATTGATCTATGTGGCCTATGATGCAGCCGCAATGCGGGCAACGGCGGCGTGCGGTTCTCGTTCTGAGGCGGTGGGGCGACCGGGCGTTGCCGGGCCGCCCCATGCCCAATTGCGGGCATACCGACATAGCCTTTGACGACGTCGACATCTATCCTTAATCACCGCCAGGACTGAAGGAGAGGCAGAGTCAGGATAGCTGGCAACGTGTGAACGCGCAGTGATGGGATGCGAACGGATGTGCCCAACACGTCCATCCGCCACCCAGATGTTGCGCCGCTTGCCTCGCCGGCATCGTGATCGATTGGAACGAGGCCTGGGTGCGGCGATGCGTGCGCAATATCATACCGTGGCCTTGTTGCTGTGTTCCGGCTTGCTGGCCGCGTGCCACGCCGCATTTGTGCCGAATGACCGGGCTGACCTGATCCTCTGGAAAAATCAGGCCGGCCTTGACGAGGAAGCGGAAACGACATCGCTGATCAATCGGTTCAACGCATCGCAGGCCAAATGGCGCGTTGTCGCGCAATCGCTGCCGCAGGGCGGCTATGATCAATCGGTGGTGGCGGCCTCGCTGGCTGGCCGGATGCCTTGCGTTCTGGCGGTTGATAGCCCGATGGTCGCCAGCTATGCCTGGGCAGGGCATCTGCGGCCGCTTGATGGCTATGTGCCCGCGCGGACGCTGGCCAGGGTGAGCCCCGCCACGATCGGCGCCTTTGCCGGCAAGGTTTACGCGGTGGGCCAGTTCGATGCGGCACTGGCGCTCTATGCCCGGCGTTCGGTTCTGGCGCGGATGCACGCGCGCATCCCCACGCTGGACCGCCCCTGGACGCAAGCCGAATTTCAGGCACTGCTCGAACGCCTGAAGGCGAGCGGCGGTTATCGCTATCCGCTCGATCTCGAAACGCGCGACGATAAGGCCAGTTGGTGGACTTATGCGTTCAGCCCGATGCTGGAAAGCTTTGGCGGCGATGTGATCGATCGGCGGACCATGACCAGCGCCGAGGGCGCGCTCAATGGCGCCGCGGCCCAGCGCTTTGGCGCGTGGTTTCAGGGGCTATTCGCCAAGGGGCTGGCCGACCGGCAGGAGCCCGATGACAACGCCTTTGTCGATGGGCGCGCGGCGATCGTCTATACCGGTGATTGGTGGGCCGACGCCTATCGCACATCGGCCGGCAACGACCTGCTGATCCTGCCGCCGCCGGATTTCGGCACGGGCGTGGTGATCGGCGGCGGATCGTGGCAATGGGCGATCAGCACATCGTGCGCCCACCCGGATGGGGCGGGGGCCTTCATCACCTTCATGCTGCAAGACCGGCAGATCGCCGACATGAGCGACGCCACCGGCGACGTGCCCGTGACCGAGGGCGCCGCAGCCGCATCGCGCGATTTTGGCCCGCACGGGAAAAGCCGCATCTTTTACGATCTGATGCGGCGGTTTGCCCGGCCACGCCCGGCGACACCGGCATTTCCCGCCATTGCCACGGCCTTCACCACGGCAATGCGCGATATCATGGACGGCAAGGACGTCCACGATGCGCTCGACGATGCCACCGATGACATCGACGGCACCATCGCCGATCATCATGGCTATGCCACAGCGGGTGGCAGATGAGCGCGCCGGCCGACCGACGCGGATGGACGCCGCTGTGGTTTGGCGCGCCGGCGGTGCTGGGTCTTGGCCTGTTTGTGGTGCTGCCCTTCGTCATGGCGCTCATCCTCACGTTTACCGATCAGCGGCTGGTCTCGCCCGCGCCGGGGGCATTCGTGGGCCTGCGCAATTATGACCGGCTGCTCTCGGTCAGCGCGCTGGTGCAGAATCCGGTGCGCGATGGCGTTCCCGTCTATGCGCGGGTGCGATCGGTAACACGGACGAAGCGGGCCTATCTGGGGTATCGCCCGCTTGCGGGGTTTGGCTTGGGCCGCCGCCGCGTGACGATATTGGCCAAAGATCCGGCGTTTCTCAAAGCATTGGGCAACACGTTTGCCTTTGCCGTGATGGTGGTGCCGTTGCAATGCGGCGTCGCGCTGGGGCTGGCGCTGTTGGTCAATGCCGGCCTCAGGGGGCAAACCGTGTTCCGCGCGGTGTATTTTTCGCCGGTGGTGATGTCGATGGTGATCGTGTCGGTGGTATGGGCGTTTCTGTTCGATCGCGATCTGGGCCTGATCAATCAGGCGCTTGGCGCGCTCAGCTGCGGCCTGATCAAGCCGATCGATTGGCTGGGCAACCCGTCGACAGCGATGCCGGCGATCGTCATCATGTCGGCCTGGCAGGGGGCGGGGTTCCAGATGCTGATCCTGCTCGCCGGGCTGCAGGGCATTTCCCGTGAACTCTATGACGCGGCGCGCATCGATGGTGCATCGCCGTGGCAGTGCTTTTGGCACATCACGGTGCCGGGTCTGCGGCATACCATCGGGTTCGTGCTCGTCGTCACGACGATCGCCGCGCTCGGGCTGTTCACGCAGGTCGACGTCATGACCGGCGGCGGCCCGCGCGGCGCCACCGCCACGGTGATGTTCGAGGCGGTTCAGCACGGCGTGCGCGAAGGCAATATCGCCTATGGGGCGACGATCTCGGTGGTCTATTTCGCCTTGATCACCATCCTGATCCTGATCCAGCAACTCATGCAGCGCCGACGGGTGGGGGAGGCCGCATGACCCCCGCACAGCGCCACACGATCCCCCTCCGCCTTGCGCTTTACGCGATGATGGCGGTGCTGGCGGCCATCTTCCTGTTCCCGTTCCTGTTCATGCTGGCATCCTCGTTCAAGGGTAACGATGCGATATTTGCCGATGGGGCGACGCTGCGCGCCGTGCTGCCGGTTGGGGATCTGACCACGGCCAATTATGCCCATGCCTTTGCGCGCGGCCATATCGGGCATTATTTCATCAACTCGCTGGTGATCACGGTGACGACGGTGGCGCTGGGGCTGCTGGTCAACAGCCTGGCGGCCTTTGCCCTGGCGCGCCTGGCGTGGCGGGGCAAGGGGGCCGTGCTGACGCTGCTGGTCATTCTGCTGGTCGTGCCGTTCGAGGCGATCAGCGTGCCGTTGATGGTGCTGGTGGCCAAGTTGCCGGGGGTGATGTTCGGGGTCGATGGGCTTGTGCTGACCCGTTCTTGGCTGGATACGCTTTATGTGCAGATCGTGCCTTTTGTCGCGAATGCATTCTCCATCTTCCTGTTCTACCAGTTCTTCCGCGATATCCCGAAGGACTTCGACGAGGCGGCCTATGTCGATGGCGCCACGCCCTTGCAGGTATATGCCCATGTGATCGTGCCGGCATCGTTGCCGGTGTTTGCCACTGTGACGATCCTCCAGGCCTTGGCCATGTGGAACCAGTATCTCTGGCCGTTGATCACTGTGCCGGGCGAGGCGGCGCGGCCGTTGATGATCGGGATGGAGCAGTTTTTCGGCGCGCGCAGAACCGCATGGGGCGAAGTGATGGCCTATGCCGCGCTGATCACCGTGCCGGTCCTGATCGCCTTCATTTTCTTCCAGCGCTGGTTTGTCCGCAGTGTCGTTGGCAGCGGCGTCAAGGGATAGAACGCATGCCCGCATCCGTCGAATTGAGAGATATCCGCAAGCGCTTCGGGGCAACCGAGATCATCAAGGGGGTGAGCCTCAGCATTGCGCCTGGCGAGTTCGTCGTCTTCGTTGGCCCATCGGGGTGCGGGAAATCGACGTTGCTGCGCATGATCGCCGGGCTGGAGGACATCACCGCCGGCGAACTGCGTTTCGATGATGCCGTGGTCAACGATTGGGACCCGGCGCGAAGGCGCATCGGCATGGTGTTCCAGTCCTATGCGCTCTATCCGCATATGACTGTCGAGCAGAATATCGGCTTCGGGCTCAAGCTGGCGAAGATGCCGCCGGCCGAGCGTGCGGCGCGTGTCGACCGGGCGCTGGAAGTGCTGCAACTGACCGCGCTGCGCCGTCACAAGCCCAGCCAGTTGTCCGGGGGGCAGCGCCAGCGCGTGGCGATCGGGCGGGCCATCGTGCGCAACCCGAATGTGTTCCTGTTCGATGAGCCGCTTTCGAATCTGGATGCCGCCATGCGCGGCCATATGCGGATGGAGATCAGCAAACTGCACCAGCAGTTGCACAACACCGTGATCTACGTGACCCACGACCAGGTCGAGGCCATGACCCTGGCCGACCGCATCGTGGTTCTGGAAGCCGGGGTGATCCGCCAGATCGGCACGCCGATGGAGTTGTACCGGCATCCCGCCAACCGCTTTGTGGCCGGGTTCATCGGCACGCCGACGATGGGATTTCTGGCGGCGCGGGTGGTCGCGGCTGGCGCGTCCGGGGTGGGTCTGGCGCTGGCTGGCGGGTCTACGGTCAGGGTGCCGAATGACCGGGCCGCGTTGCCCTTAGGCGCCGATCTGATGCTGGGCGTGCGGCCCGAGCATTGCCGGGTCTGTGCGGCCGGGGAGGCGATGCTGGCGGGGCGGGTGGTCATGTTGGAGCGATTGGGCGCGGATACGTTCGCTTATGTCGATGTGCCCGGCGCGCGCGATCCGGTGGCGGTGCGGCTTGGCGCGGGCGATGGCGGGATTGGCGTTGGCCACCCGGTGGCGTTGCGCTTCGAGGTCGATCAGGTGCATCTGTTCAGCGAGGACGGCGCGATCGTGGTACGCGATACGCCGCGCCGGGATCAGGCCGTTTGTAGCACGGCAGGCGAACCCGTGTCCGATCGCGACGATGTGGACGACATCGGGCGGGAGCGGTTTCGTCCGCAGTTTCATTTCACGCCTCGCCGCAACTGGATGAACGATCCGAATGGGCTCGTCTATTTTGGCGGCGAGTATCACTTGTTTTTTCAGCATAATCCTCGGGGCAAAGGCTGGGGCAACATGTGCTGGGGCCATGCCGTGAGTGTGGACATGCTGCACTGGCAGGAACTGGGGATTGCCATTCCCGAGACCGAGCGCATGATTTTTTCGGGCAGCATCGTGGTCGATTGGGCCAATGTGTCCGGTCTGGGCGATGGCAAGGCCCCGCCATTACTGGCCTTTTTCACCGGCTTTGATGCCCGGCGCAATGTCCAGTCCCAGCATCTGGCCTATAGCCATGACCGTGGGCGCAGTTTCAGGCACTATGCGAGAAATCCGATCATCGATCTGCACGCTGCGGACTTTCGAGACCCGAAGGTGTTTTATCATGCGCCAAGCGCCGCATGGATTCTCGTGGTCGTACTGGCGGTCCATCACGTTGTGCAGTTCTATCGCTCGTCGAACCTGACGGATTGGGCGCTCGCCGGCGAATTCACCGGCGGCGGATCGACGGCGGGAAAATGGGAATGCCCGGACCTCATCCGCGTGCCGGTCGAGGGCGGGGCAGGCGAGGCGCGATGGGTGCTCAAGGTGGATGTTGACCAGGGACTGGTCGGGCCGGGGTCTGGCGCGCAATATTTCGTCGGCGATTTTGACGGGTTCTATTTCACCATCGATCCGGTGTACGGCAGCACTGATGGCGCGCTGGTTGACTTTGGCCCCGACTTTTACGCGGCGACGACATGGTCGGACTTGCCGGCCGATCAGCCGGGACCGGTGTGGATTGGATGGCAATCGAACCACCAGACCGGCAAGGATTATCCGACGCATCCCTGGTGCGGGGCGATGTCGATGCCGCGTCGCCTGTTTTTGTACGCGGCAGACGGCGCCTTGCAGTTGGGGCAGGCGCCGATTGATGCCTTGGCGACATTGCAAGGTGCGCCGACCGGTTTCGCGCCCCGCATGCTGGCCAGGGGTGGGGATGTTTTCGTTGAAGTGACGGTATCGGCATTTTGCGTGGATCTGTCGCTATCTCGTGGCGAGGATACCCGATTTTCGATCGCGATGGAGAGCGGCGCAGATGTCTTGCTCACCATCGAGGTCGATATGCGCGATCGAACAATCAATTTCACCCGCAATTCATCATGGTTTGCGACATCGGATCGGTTTGCCCGATCGACACTGGCGACGCTCCCGCATGTGGGTGACCAGATCGATATCACAATATTTTTCGATGGCTCTTTGGTCGAGATCTTCGTTGAGCATGGCCGCAGGGTCTGTTCGGCTTGTGTTTTTCCGAGCGGACCATTGGCTTTGCGCGTGAAAAATCTGGCCGAAGTCATGCAGATCCAGAAGCTGGATCTGTCACCGATGGAAACCGCGATGAATTGGGCCATGCCGACAAAGCGGTAGCGGCTTGTGACAAGCGCCGGCCCGGACAGTGCGCAGATTATGCCACAGCTTTGCAGTGCCGATCGATATAGGCGTGATGATCGGGCATTCTTGATGCCTCCGCTGCCATCGCGGCCTTCAGCCTTGCCAGCCATTGCGCACCATCCACGTCGCGGTATCCCAGCAGCGGATCGGTTTGTTCCGGGATATTGCCCTGACCGATGTGCACCGCCGTCCACGATGCCGGGCCAAACAGATCCATGTCACGCGCGATCAACCGGCCATACCTGCGGAAATGGTCGATCTTGAGCTGCAGGGTATCGGGGATGGCCATCGACGCGGTCTGGCGCCACAGCGGCTCGGTGCGTGCCGTCAGGTGGTAATGCAGGATCAGAAAATCGCGAATACGCTCCACCTCGTTGGCCGCGACCCTGTTGAATTCGTCAATCACCAGCGGATCGAAGTCCCGGGTGGGGAAAAACGCCAATATCTTGGATATGTTCGCCTGAATGAGGTGAAGGCTGGTCGATTCCAACGGCTCCAGAAATCCACTGGACAGCCCGACCGCGATCACGTTCCTGTTCCACGCCCGCTTGCGTCGCCCGGTGACGAAGCGCAACTGTCGCGGCGTGCCCAGCACTTCGCCGTCGAGGTGATTGATCAGCGTTTCGATGGCATCATCGTCGCTGATGTGTGCGCTGGAATAGACATAGCCGTTGCCGGTGCGGTGTTGCAGCGGGATCCGCCATTGCCAACCGGCGGCCCTGGCGGTGGAGCGGGTGTAGGGCGTGAAAACACCGGCCGAGGCGCAGGGCACGGCGATGGCCCGGTCGCATGGCAGCCAGTGGGTCCAATCCTCATAACCTGTGGCGAGGGCGCCCTCGATCAACAGGGCGCGAAACCCGGAGCAGTCTATGTACAGATCGGCGGCGCATTGCCGGCCATCGTCCAATGTCACGCTGTCGATGAAGCCCGTCGCGCCGTCTTGGGCAACGGCGGTGACCTTGCCCTCCCAACGCGACACGCCGCGCTCTTCGGCATACTTGCGCAGGAAGGCGGCATAAAGGCCGGCATCAAAGTGATAGGCATAGTCATACGTGCTGAGCACATTGCGCGGGTCTGCCGATGGCGGCGCGAACTTGTTGTGCCTTGCGGCGGCCCAGGCCATGCAGAAATCGTCCAGCGAACCGGCATGTCCGGCCGCATGCGCACGCACCCAGTGATGGTGCACGCCCACCAGATCGAACGGACGGCCATAGGTGCCGAAGGGGTGGAAATAACGCTGCCCCGGTTGATGCCAGCCATCGAATTGAATGCCGAGCTTGAACGACCCCTTGGTCGCGCGGACGAAATCGGCTTCGGCGATGCCAAGCGTCTCGTTGAACAGCCGGATTGGCGGGATTGTCGCCTCGCCGACGCCGACGGTGCCGATGTCTTCCGATTCGATCAGGGTGATCTGGCAGCGGCGGCCAAGGCTGTTGGCCAGAGCGGCGGCGGTCATCCATCCGGAGGAGCCGCCCCCGACAATGCAAATCGAACGAATGCGCCGGTCTTCGGCAGGATGGGTCGTGGTCATGTCAGCAAGACTCGCGTTCGATCAATGGGCAGTGCAACTTCTCGATCGCGATGTCCCCGGCCTCGCCAGCCAGCATCGCCAGCAACCGATCGGCGGCGCGAAAGCCGATCTCGTAATATGGCAGCGCAACGGTGGTCAACGGCGGGATGACTTTCGTTGAAATCATGCGGAAATCATCGAAGCCAATGATGGCGATATCGTGCGGAACGCGCAAGCCAAGCGACATGGCGGCAAACATGGATTGCATCGCGATTTCGTCATCGCCGGCCAGCAAGGCCGTTGGCCTTTGGCCTTCCGGATGATCCAGCATCTCTCTGGCCCGCGCATAGGCGCATATCGTCTCGTGCCCCACCTCGCCGATATAGGCGCGGACAATCCAGTCGGCGCGGATGGCAACGGCATTGGCGGCCATGACATCCTCGAACGCGCGCAGGCGGAGCCTGGCGGCGAGAATGGCCGGGTGCAGCGTGAGGAACCCGATGTTGGTGTGGCCACGATCGATGGCATGCTGGGCCGCCGCTGCACCGCCCTGATAGTCATCGGGCACGAAGGCCATCACGTCGTCGCGATTGCGCGCGCTGCAGTTGGCCAGAACCGTGGGCAATGCATGCTCTGCCGGATCGAAGTCGATTTCGTGGTGGTACATGGTGGCGAGCAGAACGCCATCGATGCGGTGTTCCTGGAACGTGCGCCAGACTTTCTGCTCCTGCTCCACCACGCCGGCGGTGTTGGCGATCAGGAGGTTTTGCTTGGCATCTGAGACCCGGTCCTGAACGCCGCGAATGATTTCAACCGAATATGGCGTTGTCGAGACCACGTCGGTGATCAGGCCGATCAGGCCGGAGCGCTTGCTGCGCACCATGCGCGCCGCCTGGTTCGGGATGTAGTTGAGCGCCTTGATCGCCTCTTCCACCCGCACGCGGGTCTTGTGGCTGATGTTGGGCTCTCCGTTCACCACGCGGGATACGGTCTTGTCTGATACGCCGGCGAGGGCTGCTACGTCCTTGATCGTCTGCACATCACGCCCCTTAACGTTTTTATCCGGCCCGGTGTGCCGGTGGCACCCTCTCGCAAGCCCGTGTCTAGCGGCAAACGCCCGGAATTGCCACGCAGATTGTCGACGTTGTCATTTTTAATTGACAACGTCGACAATCTGCGTGAGAGGGGCCTCGGCACGAACCGGTGCCGTGGTTTTACCGCCACGAAATTGACCAAAGGGGAGGGGATATGAAAAAGCAATTCCGCTACGCATCGAGCGGGTGGGCGCTGTCGACGTCCATGGTTGCGCTCTGCGCATGTGCCGCCCCAGCGCTGGCGCAGACGGCCGCGCCGGCGTCGGTAGAAGACTCGGGCCTCAACACCATCGTCGTGACCGCATCCAAGGGTGACAAGACCCAGCTCAAGAGCTCGGTGGCGGTGACCAGCATTTCCAACCAGGCGATCGAGGACTATGCGCCGCGTGGCGAGGCCTCGCTCTATCGCCTCATTCCCGGCGTTCTGGTGCAGGGCGTGGCGGACAGCCCGGGTGGGAACCTCAATATCGCCGCGCGCGGTGTGCCGTCTTATGTCGGCGGTGCCGAATATGTCCAGTTGCAAGAAGATGGCCTGCCTATTGTCCTGTTTGGCGACATGCAGTTCGGCAATGCCGACTATTGGATCCGCAACGACCTGTCCAATGCCCGCGTCGAATCGCAAGTGGGTGGGCGCGATTCGACGTTTGCCTCGCAAGGGCCGAGCGCCGTCATCAATTACATCAGCAAGACCGGCGACCGCGATGGCGGATTGGTCAAGCTGGAAGAAGGCGTGAACTTCGATCAGTCGCGCCTCGACTTCGACTATGGTGGGCATGTCAACGACAGCCTGCGCTTCAACATCGGTGGGTTCGTCAAGGATGGTCACGATCCGCGCCACATCGGCTACCTTGCTTCCAAGGGCTATCAGATCAAGGGCAACGTCACCAAGGAGTTCGATGGCGGCCAGGGTTTCATCCGTTTCACTTTCAAGCGGATGGATGATCAGGAGCCGACCTATACCGAAACGCCGGTGCTGGCCAACGTGACGACCACGGGCAGCATTGCCAGCGGCCTCACGACCACGGTCCTGAACAGTTTTTCGCAGTACCCGGGGTTCGATGCGCGTAATCAGTCAAACCAATCGATCTACAATCAGCAGTATCAGGTTCTGAACAACCAGAATCAGATCACGAGCACGACTATGCAGGGGATCCACCCAAAGGAAACGAGCTTTGGTGGGCAATTCCACTACGACGCGACCAAGAATATAACTATTGACGATAACTTCCGCTACACCGACGCGAGTGGTGTGTTCAACACCCAGTTTTACAACGCGGTGCCCACGTCAAGCCTGATCGGCTCGACCGTGAATGGGCAGACGGTGGCGGCGATCAAATATGCCGATGGTCCGCATCAGGGTCAGGCGTTTACCGGCGCCTATTATAATGGCAACCCGAATATCAATACCAACATGCGCGATGTCGGCAGCCTCGTAAACGACCTGAAAGTCTCGGCGAAATTTGACGTCGAAGGCGTGAAGGTCGCGGCGTTCGCGGGGTGGTTCCACATGCGTCAGACCATCGCCATGGATTGGCATGTCAACCAGACATTCTCCGATGCGGCGGCCAACGGCGCGATGCTGGATCTGTTCTCAGCCAGTGGCGCGCAGTTGACGGCCAACGGGCAGGCCGGCTTCAACAACAATTGGGGCACCGGCGCTGTCGATAATTACGCGTTCAATTTCACGGACAACGCGCCCTATATCGATGGGGACTTCACGATCGGCCGGCTCGATCTGGATGCCAGCCTCCGGTGGGATAGCGTGCATGCAGGTGGTTACAGCGATGGCGCCGTTCAGGGGCCGACATATGCGGTGAGCGATGCCCTTGGTACCGCGCTGCTGTCATCCGATGTGTCGACGGGGGTGCCGGGTGCGCCATCCTATGCCTATGCGCCGGGCGCCGCTCCGGGCAGTGCGCCAACCCTGTCCTGCGCGACGGCGGGGGTGAGCTGTTCGTCGGGCGATGTCGTCAACTATACCAAGCATTATACGTCGTGGTCCTTTGGCGCCCTCTACGCTTTCTCGCCGAATACCTCGATCTATGCACGCGTCAGCCGTGGCGGCCGGTTCAATGCGGATCGTCAGACGGTGAACGCCAACCGGTTTAACGCCGATGGATCGCTCAATGCTTTGGGGAATGGCGATGCGATCAACTTCGTCACCCAGCAGGAGTTCGGCCTTAAAAGTCGCGGCCACCTTGTGGGTGGGCAGTACGACCTGTCGGCAACGCTGTTCCGCGCGCAACTGGATGAGCACAACTACAACCTGACGGCGGCTGCGGGGACCAATCCCTTTACCGATGCTGTCTTCCACAGCTATGGTCTGGAGGTTGATGCCGGTTATCATCTCAAGCGGTTCACGATCCAGGCCCTGATCACCTATACCCATTCGATCTATGCGGCCGACGGCGGAGACGCGCCGGTTAGCCTGGCCGGTTTCCAATCGCCGCGTTCGCCGAAGTTGCAGTATGTGATCTCGCCGAGCTACGATTTCGGTCTGGCACGGCTTGGCTTCTCGATCGATGGCCAGGGCAGCACCTGGAACTACAACGTCTATGAGCCGACCAGCACGACGCCGGGTTACATCAATGCGGTCAAGCTGCAGGCAACAACGTTCATCAATGCCTTTGCCACGGTCCATCCCACGGCCAATCTGGAACTGGGCGTCAATGTGACCAACGTGCTGAACACCCTCGGCTTCCGCAGCGCGGACAACGGTTTCTCCCCCGGCAGCGATGTCCTGTCGACCGCGGCCGCCCTGGGGCGGACGGCGACGGCCTCACTGCAATACAAGTTCTGATTTGCCAAAACAAATGCGGGGCGCGTTGTCATGACGCGCCCCGCCACTTTGTGGTGCGTGTTGTTTCTGCCGGTTCATTTTGACAACCCATTCATGAAAAGGCACGCCGGTGGCGCAAGTGCGAAACCTTCGACAACTCGCCGCCCTGGCCGGTGTTTCGGCCTCCACGGTGTCGCGGGCGCTTGCGGATTCGCCCAAATTGGCCAAATCGACCCGTGAGATGATCAGGTCACTCGCATCCGAGAACATGTATCATCGCAATGTCACGGCCCGCAACTTGCGCAACAAATGCACCGGATCGATCGGGGTCGTCGTCCCGATGGGCGCCGATGCCAGGGCAAGCGCTTCCGACCCGTTCTTCGTCACGATGTTCGGCCTCATTTGGGATTGCGCGTTAAGCCGCGATCTCAACGTCTTCCTGTGGCGCATCTCGCCGGCCGGGGATGATTGGCTCGGCGCATTTGGTGAGGCGGGCCGGGTGGACGGCCTGATCATTCTGGGCCAGGCAGACCAGTTCGATGCCATCGAAAAGGTGTCATCGCGCTATCATCCACTTGTTGCATGGGGCGCAAACGTTCCCGGTCAGGTTCATTGTTCCGTCGGATCGGACAACCGCCTTGGTGGACGTCTCGCCGCAGAGCATCTGCTTGAACGTGGCTGTCGGCGCATCGTCTTTCTGGGTGACCCGTGCGGTATCGAGATCGCCGATCGCTTGGCCGGATGCCGTGATGCATTGCAAGGCGCCGATATGGAACATCGTTTGCGCGTCGTCCCCGTGCGGTTCGGTGCGCGCGCCGCTTACGATGATATCGCCGGGTTTCTGCGTTCGACAAACGATGTGCCGGATGGCGTCATCGCCGCGTCCGATCTCATCGCCATGAGCGCCCTCAACGCGTTTGCCGAAAGCGGCTTTGTCGCACCGCGTGATTTCAGGTTGATCGGATTTGATGGGCTGGCTGTGGGGGAACTTGCCACGCCGGCCATTTCGACAATATCTCAGGATCTGGCCGCAGGCGCCGGGCATCTGGTGGACCGGTTGTTGCGGCGGATTGCCGGGGAGGACGCGGACTCGGTGATTATGGCCCCCGAGCTGAAGATACGGCAATCGACGTGACTTGCCCCGCAATGGTCGCGCACGTGAACGATATAACAGGGAGTTGGCGATGAATTCGAGCCTGAAACGCGGCATCTTCGTGGGCGGCCTGTCCGGGCTTCTGTTCGGTTTCGACACGGCGGTGATTGCCGGCACCACGCATGGCCTGGCGCAAACCTTCCACCTCAGCCCGGCTGTTGTCGGGCTGACGGTTTCCAGCGCGCTGTGGGGCACGCTGGTCGGTGCCTTTACCGCCGGCGTACCGGGCGATGCCTTTGGCGCGCGCAATTGCCTGCGGGTGATTGCCATCATGTACGTGATTTCGGGCATTGGCTGTTTCCTGGCGCCGAGTTTGCCGATCCTGATCGCCGCGCGGGTGCTTGCCGGGTTGGCGGTGGGCGCGTCTTCGGTGCTGGCGCCCACCTATCTGGCCGAAATCGCCCCGGCCAAAAGGCGGGGGGCGATGGTGGGGCTGTTTCAACTCAACATCGTGTTTGGCATTCTGGTCGCCTATCTCAGCAATTATCTGATCGGGCTGCTGGATCTGGGCGCGCAGGAGTGGCGTTGGAAGTTCGGGGTCACGGCGGTACCTTCGTTGGCGTTGGCGGCGATGCTTTATACCATACCCAACAGCCCGCGCTGGTTGGCAGTCAAGGGGCGGGTCGATGAGGCGCGCGCCGTGCTGGCTCAGATCGGCAACACCGATGTTGGCGAGGAGCTGGCCAGCTATGCCCGCCAGCATGCCGCCGCTGCGGGGCAGAAAGTGCGTTTGTCATGGCGCGTGCATGCCCGGCCGGTGACGCTGGCCATTCTGGTGGCGATGTTCAACCAGATGTCGGGCATCAACGCCATCCTCTATTATCTCAACGATATTTTTGCCGCCGCCGGTTTCGGCAAGGTGTCGGCGGATCTTCAGTCGGTGGTCATCGGCGCGACGAATTTGACCTTCACATTGCTGGCGCTGACGATCATCGATCGCGTGGGCCGCAAAACGCTGCTGCTGGTCGGTTCGGTGGGTCTGATCGCCAGCCTGAGCGGGGTTGCCTATGTGGAGCTGACCGGTTCGCACCAGGCGCTGTTGCTGCCGTTTCTGGTTGGTTTCATCGCGTCCTTCGCCTTTTCGCAGGGTGCGGTCATCTGGGTCTACATCGCGGAAATCTTCCCCACCGAGGTGCGCGCCCGGGGGCAGGGGCTGGGATCCTCGACGCACTGGTTCATGGATGCGCTGATCGCGACCGCGTTCCCGGCCATCGCGGCTTACTCCAAGGGGCTGCCCTTCGTCGTCTTCGCCGTGGCGATGGTGGCGCAGTTCGTCGTGGTGCTCAAATTCTTCCCTGAGACCAAGGGCGTGGCACTCGAGGATATGGACGTGGCGCTCAGTCGCTGAGCGATGGCCTGAACGCCCCTTAAAACAGGATTTAACATGTATATCGGCATCGAACTGGGTGGCACCAAAGTGATCGTGGCGGCGGGGCGCTCGCCGGACAGTCTGTCACCCCTCATCCGCCTGCCCACCACCGATCCCCAGGCCACCCTGCAGCGTATCCTTGCCGCCATGCGCGATCTGGAAGATCGCCATGGCGCCTGCACGGCGATCGGTGTCGCCGCGTTTGGCCCGCTGCGGCTGGATGCCCGCGCGGCTGACTATGGTTCCATTCTCGATACGCCCAAGACGCCGTGGCGGGATGTCAACCTGCTGGCGCCGCTGCGGGCGGCCTATCCCAATGTGCCCCTGGCGCTGGATACTGATGTCAATGGCGCGGCGCTGGCAGAGGCCCGCTGGGGCGCGGGGCAGGGGCTGGATGCCTTTGCCTATGTCACCGTCGGCACGGGGGTGGGCGCGGGGCTGTTTGTCCACGGGCGGCCCGTCCATGGCCTGTTGCACCCGGAGGCCGGGCATATGCTGGTGCGCCGCGATCCTGGCACCGATCCCTTTACCGGGTCGTGCACATGGCACCGCGATTGCTTGGAAGGCCTCGCCTGTGGGCCCAGCGTGGAGCAGCGGTTGGGCACCAAGGGCGAGTTCGTGGCTGATGATCACCCGGTCTGGGCGCAGGTGGGCGGTTATCTGGGGCAGTTGTTTCACAACCTGACCGTGATCGCCGCGCCGCAGAAGATCATCGTTGGCGGCGGGGTCGGCCTCAAGCTGGCGGTTCTGGAGAGTTCACGGCGCGCATTCCTCGATCATCTCGGCGGATATTATCGCGACATCCCGGATCTGGTCGCCGCGCGGGGTATGATCGTGCCTGCGGCCCTGTCCGATCGGGCCGGGGTGTTGGGCGCCATCGCGCTGGCCGATGCCGCATTCGCCCCGCCACGGCGGGAATTGGCGCTGGAAAGGCTATCCTGATGGGCCATCGTCTGCTGCAAGGCTGGATGCGGGCCGCCGCGTCGGTTCTGGCCGGGGCGGGGTGGCTGGGCGCCATGGCCACGTCCATCGCCCTTGCCCAGCCCACTGTCGCGCCCGCCGTTGCCGAGCCATTGCGCCCGGCCTATCACTTCACGCCGCCGGCCCATTGGATGAACGATCCCAATGGCTTGGTCTATGTCCGGGGCGTCTATCACCTGTTTTATCAATACAACCCCGATGCCACTGTCTGGGGCCCGATGCACTGGGGCCATGCCGTCAGCCGTGATCTGGTGCATTGGCATGATCGCCCTGTCGCCCTGTCGCCCGATGCCCACGGCGCGATTTTCAGCGGCAGCGCGGTGGTGGATTGGCGCAACACCAGCGGATTGTCGCGCGATGGGCGGCCGCCGTTGCTGGCGATCTTCACCTATCATGACGCCGCTGCCGAGAAGGCCGGCGGCTTGCCCCAGAGCCAGGGCCTTGCCTATAGCCTCGATGCCGGCCGCACTTGGGCCAAATATGCGGGCAACCCGGTGCTGCGCCCCGGGGCCGGCCAGAAGGATTTCCGCGACCCCAAGGTGTTCTGGCACGCGCCGACGCGGTCATGGATCATGGCGCTGGCGGTGGGCGACCATGCAGAGTTCTTCGGCTCGCCCAACCTGCGGCAGTGGCATCGCTTGAGCCGGTTTGGCGCGGGCCTGGGCCCGCATGGCGGCGTCTGGGAGTGCCCCGATCTGCTGCCGCTGCGCGTGGCCGAAACCGGGCGCACGAAATGGGTGCTGATCCAGAGTTTCAATCCGGGCGGCCCCAATGGCGGTTCCGCGACACAGTATTTTGTCGGAGATTTCGATGGCCGGACTTTCACGCTCGATCCGGATTTTGCCCGGGCGGCCGGCGCGACCGGGCCACGATGGCTGGACTGGGGCCGCGACAACTACGCCAGCGTGGCCTGGTCCGATCTGCCGAAGCGCGATGGCCGTGCCATTGTGATCGGGTGGATGAATAACTGGGATTATGGCCAAAAGACCCCCACCGGTTCATGGCGCAGCGCGATGACATTGCCGCGTGAGTTGTCGCTTCATTGGGTTGCAGGCCGCGGCTATGGGGTCCGCTCAATGCCGGTGCGTGAACTCGGCGTTCTGGATGGGCATGCGGTCACCATGGGTGCGCGAAGGCTCACGGGGGACGTCGCAGTGCCGTTGCCGGCACGAGTTCTATCGCAATCGCGCGTCGAGGTTGCGTTCGCGGTGCCCATTGGCTCGTCCCAGGTGGGGATTGAATTGTCAAACCGCCTCGGAGACAGTTATCGCTTCGTCTACGATGCCCACACGAAAAGCTTTATCAGTGATCGCACCAAATCAGGGCGGGTGGATTTCGCGCCGAATTTTGCGTCAATCGATACGGCGCCAAGAACGGCGAAAGCGCATCTATTGCGCATGTCGTTTTACATCGATCATTCCAGCATCGAGGCGTTCCTTGATGGTGGTGAAACGGTGATGACCACCGCCCTGTTTCCTCGCGCGCCATATACCGGCCTGAATGTATTCTCGATCGGGGGTGCCTCGCGGCTCTTCCAGATACGGGTTGTGCCGATGGCCGGCGCAATGCACGTCGGCGCGCGCCGATATCTTCCTGAAGGCAAGCCGGGGGGTGGACAGCGTAGGTGACCCGCCCCCCGATCGTCCCCCAGTCATACCGAGACCCCAGCAACTAGCCCGCGTTATTCACGCCGCTCGGTCGGCACCGCCATCTCAGCTTCGGCTCGGTGTTCCGGCATGAGCAGGGCGCGAGTCATCATCGCGGCCATTGCGGCGCAAGATGTCGATGGCTTGCAAGGTTGATGATGAGTTCGGGCATCCAGCGGCGCGGCCGCGGGGGCTTGGGCCGGACCCTGCGGGGTGCGGACGTGTCTTTGCTGGTGGCTTATGCTGCGGCATTCGCGGCGCTGCACCATGTTGCGCGGCTGTGGGGCGGCAGCGGCTATTTCTCGCTGTGGTATCCGGCCGCCGGGCTTCGGTTCGCCGTGCTGTGGCGGCGTGGGGTCCGCATGACTCCGGGCCTCATGATGGCAGAAGTGCTCACCGATATGGCCACCGGGTTGGTGCCCTGGCACGGGCCGGAGGCGCTGCATGACATCGCCGGTGCCTGCCGCTCGTCGCTGGTGTCGGGTGCGGTGTTGGGCGCGCTCCAGGCATTGGGCGCGCGCCACCCGGAATCGGCGTTGTCGTCGCCGATGCGGTTCGGGCTGGCGGCGATATTGGCGCCGACGCTGAATGCCCTGATGGTGGTTCCGTTCGACTGGCTGTTTCCGCGTCCGCTGGTGCCATCGCAATCCGTCCCCGCATTGATGATCTCGCTGTCCAGCTTCGTCACGGGCGATGTTCTGGGCATCCTGATGGTCGCCCCGGCGCTGTTGTGGTTGACCGATCTCGCCGATGCGCCGCGTCCGATGCGGTTGCCGCCCGCGCGTGACGTGGCCGAAGCCGCGGGTGTTCTGGCCTTGGGGGCCGCCGTCACCTCGGGCCTCGCCCATGCCGGACTGGGGGTGCAAGCCGCACCGCATTTGCTGGCCGGCGCTTGGGTCGGCCTGCGCTTTGGCCGGGTCGGTGCGTGGTTTGCCATCCTCGTGCAAGCGCTGATGCTTTTGCCCTGGTCGGCCATGTCGCTGGATTATCCGCACCGGCTGGAACTGCATCTGGGGATCGCCTCGGTGGTGGTGGTGACATGGATCGCGGGCACTTTCACCGACGCCCAGACGGCGGCACGCGCGGATCTTGATCGCCGCAACCGCATGCTGTTCCAGGCCGAGCGATTGAAGACCTTGCGCGCGATGTCGGTGGCGGTGATCCACGAAATCAGCCAGCCGCTGGCCACGCTGGCGATCGAGGCCAGCCATCTGAACGCAAGCTGCGCCGGTTTGGACCCGGATCTGGCCGAGAGCGCGAAACTGGTCGATCGCAAGGCGCGGCATTTGTCGGAGATGGTCCGCCGCCTGCGCCGCTTTGGTGGCCGGGACGTCGATAAACCCTCGCCGTTGCCGCTGGAGACCGTGGTGCGCACCGCGCGCCAGATCGTCGGCCCGGAATTGCTGCGCAGTGGCAGCCGCATCGAGATGGCCCCGATCCCGGCGGATTGCATCGTACAGGCACAGGAGATCGAACTGACCCAGGCCCTGGTCAACCTGCTGCGCAACGCGATCACCGCCAGCACCCGCGCCGATCCACCCGCCACTGCCATCGGTCTGACCGTGCAATCCGATGCGTTGTCCGCAGCGATTGAGGTGAGCAATGCGCCGATCTCCCATGCAGCTGCGCACGACGTGTCCAATGGCATGGGCATCGGCCTTGCCATCGCCCGCACCATCATCGAGGCCCACGGCGGCGCACTGACCCGGCATGACGGCCCCGACCGCGTCCGCTTTGTCGTGGAATTGCCGCTGGTGCCGATGGCCATCGCATGACCGACATCCCCACCGATGTGGCCGTCCTGGACGACGATGCCGATTTCGCCGCCTCGGTGGCGCGCATGTTGGGGCGTCGCGGCTTTCGCGCACAGGGCCATGTCCTGCCGGCGACGCTGCTGGCGGCGCTGTCGGCGGGCAATATTGCCTGTGTCGTCACCGACATCCAGATGGGTGACGCCGATGGGTTCGCTGTCGCCCGACACGTGCGTCGATTAGCCCCCGCCACCGCGCTGGTGTTCATGACGGCGTGGCCCACCACCAGCCATGCGGTGGATGCTGTGCGCCGTCACGGCGGGTTGGATTATCTCGAAAAGCCGGTGGACGAGGGCCGTTTGGCTGAGGCCGTGCGGGCCGGCATCGACTGGTCCCGGGAGGCGCATCGGATCGCCGCCGCGACGGCGTCGCTGACCCCGCGCGAGCGCGAGGTCTTCGATCTGCTGGTCCGTGGCCACAGCAACAAGGAGGTTGCGGCGCGGCTGGCGATATCGGCGCGCACGGTCGAGGATCATCGCGCCGCGATCATGACCAAGACCCGCACCAACGGCCTCGCAGAATTGATCGCGCTGAGCCGCGATGGGGTTTGATGGCGGCGCCTCCGGGAATTTCCCGGATCGCCGCGATGAACCACGCATGCCAAGACCGACAGCGAAAGGGGGCCGGTACCAGACCGCCACCTTACCGAGGCGACCCGACGCGCGCAGTTCATCTCCGCGCGTTCGACCTGGCTGGCGGCCGCAATCGTGGCCGCCAGCCTCTTTTGATCGTTCTGGCCTGGATCGGGCCGGCAAGTGCGCCGCCGTTGAGGGTGCCCAAACCCGTTCGCAGTCACGGCCGTAAATTCAGTCGTCGCCAAACGCCCGAGTGCGCCGATCCATCGCCGCCTCATGCGCGATAGCGAAGCGCGGCAAGGAACAGGCTAAACGCGGCAGACGGCTGCCGACGGTTGGGATAATAGAGATAATAACCGTCGAACGGCTCGCACCAATCTTCAAGCACGCGCACCAATCGACCATCGCCCAGCAGCGGTGCGACGCGGTCCTCGACGGTGTGGGCCAAGCCGTGCCCGGCAACAGCCGCGGCCACCATCAGTTCGCCATCGTTGAACGTGAACTGGCCATCGACTCTGATCTTCACCTCGCGGCCGCCCTTTTCGTATTCCCAGGCATAGATGCTGCCGTCGCTCATGCGCAGGTTGATGCAGGTGTGCCGGGTCACGTCGTCAGGCACCAGCGGGGTGCCGTGTTTCGCGAAATAGGCGGGTGATCCGACAGTCGCCATCCGCAGGCGCGGACCGATCCGCAGGGCCACCATGTCCTGCTCCAACCGCTCGCCGAGGCGGACGCCGGCATCGAACCGTTCCGCCACGATGTCGGTCAGCCCGGCCTGCACGCTCAGTTCCACGCGGATCTCGGGATATTGGGCGCAGATCCGGTCGACCGCCGGCCACAGCAGCGTGCGCGCGGCATGTTCGGAGGTGGTGATGCGCACGGTTCCGGCCGGGCGCGTGCGCAATTCGGTGAGGGCGGCGATACGGGCGTCGATGTCGGCAAAGGCCGGCCCGACTGTCTCCATCAGCCGCTCGCCGGCCTCGGTCGGTGCGACGCTGCGCGTGGTGCGGGTGAGTAGCCGCAGGTCGAGCCGTTGTTCGAGCCGCCGGATCGCGTGGCTGAGCGCGGACTGCGATACGCCCAGCTTGGCCGCCGCCTTGGTGAAGCTGCGCTCCTCGGCCACCGCGATGAACATCGCCAGACCACCCATATCGGCGCGCTGCATCGGCATTCTCCGTCAGGTTTCATGATTTTCAGTCATAGGCCTATGCCGCATTATCCGTCTAATCGCGATAACGGTCGAGGTCTAAACGGTCCGCAACGACCGGCGCCGCCTGCGCCGCCAGCGCAAAGGATCTGTCATGCACACACGTCGGCTGGGCCAGGATGGCCTTGAGGTATCGGCACTCGGGCTGGGCTGCATGGGGCTGAGCTATGGCTATGGCCCGGCGACCGACCGGGGCGAGGCGATTGCCCTGATCCGCGCGGCGCATGAACGCGGGGTGACCTTTTTCGACACTGCCGAAGCCTATGGGCCCGGGGTTAACGAGGAGGTCGTCGGCGATGCGCTGGCGCCGGTGCGCGACCGGGTGGTGATCGCCACCAAGTTCGGCTTCGTGGGCGGCGTGCCGGCGCAGGGGCTGGACAGCCGGCCCGCACGCATTCGTCAGGTGGCGGACGAGGCCTTGCTGCGCCTGCGCACCGATCGCATCGACTTGTTCTATCAGCACCGCGTCGATCCCAAGGTGCCGATCGAGGACGTGGCGGGCACCGTCAAGGACCTGATCGCTGTGGGCAAGGTCAAGCATTTCGGCCTTTCCGAGGCAGGTGTGGACTCGATCCGCCGCGCGCATGCGGTGCAGCCGGTGGCGGCGCTACAGAGCGAATATTCGATGTGGTGGCGCGAGCCCGAGGCCGAGATCCTGCCGCTGCTGGAGGAACTGGGCATCGGCTTCGTGCCGTTCAGCCCGCTGGGCAAGGGGTTCCTGACCGGGCGGTTCGGCGCGGATGCGACGTTTGGCGCCGGCGATTTTCGTGGTTCTGTCCCCCGGTTTGCGCCCGAGGCATTGCAGGCCAATCAGGCGCTGGCCGATCTGGTGCGTGATCTGGCCGCCGAGAAATCCGTCACCCCGGCGCAGATCGCGCTGGCCTGGCTGCTGGCGCGCAAGCCGTGGATCGTGCCGATCCCCGGCACCACCAAGCTGCACCGGCTGGAGGAAAACCTCGGGGCCGATGCGGTGGACCTCACCGCACACGACATGGCGCGGATCGAGCAGGCGCTCGCCACCGTCGCGGTGCAGGGCGACCGCTATGCCGCCGCGAACCAGCAATTCGTCAACCGCTGAGCGAAGGGACACCAACCATGACCATCCCCGGCGTGACGTTGAACAACGGCGTCTCGATGCCGATCCTCGGCTTCGGCGTGTTTCAGGTGCCCGATCCCGCCGAATGCGAGCGCAGCGTGCGCGATGCGATCGATGTCGGCTATCGCCTGCTCGACACCGCGACGTCCTATGGCAACGAGGCCGCAGTGGGCGCGGCGATCCGCAGCCATGGCATCGAACGGGGCGCGTTGTTCGTCACCACCAAGCTGTGGATCGAGGACGCGAGCTATGACGGCGCCAAGGCCGCCTTCGAGCGCTCGCTGAACAAGTTGCAGCTCGATTATCTCGATCTGTGGTTGATCCACCAGCCTTATGGCGACGTCTATGGCGCCTGGCGGGCGATGGAGGAACTGCACCGTGCCGGTCGCATCCGTGCGATCGGGGTGAGCAACTTCTATCCCGACCGTCTGGTAGATTTCGTGCTGCACAACCAGATTGCCCCGGCGGTCAACCAGATCGAGATCCATCCGTTCCACCAGCAGGATGCGGCGCAGCCGATCCTCGCCGAATACAACGTCCAGCCCGAAGCCTGGGGCCCGTTTGCCGAGGGCAAGAACGGTTTGTTCTCGAACGAGATTCTCGCAGATATCGGCGCGAAGCATGGCAAGACCATCGCCCAGGTGGTGCTACGCTGGCTGATCCAGCGCGGCATCGTCGCCATCCCCAAATCGGTGCGCAAGGACCGCATGGCCGAGAACTTTGCGATCTTCGATTTCGCATTGGACGACGCGGACATCACCCAAATCGCCACGCTCGATCAAAAGGCCAGCAGCTTCTTCGACCACCGCGACCCGGCGATGGTCAAATGGCTGGGGACGCGCAAGCTCTGAGCCGGCACCGCCGCAAGCGGGTGCCAAAACTTGCGCTCTATGGACTTATTCGAGGTCGTCGCGCGCCGGATGATACCGCAATGCGCGCACCACCGCGGCAAAGGCCGGCGAGAGATCGTGCCGGTCGGGATAGTAGAGATGGTGCCCGGCAAACGTCGGGCACCAGTCTTCCAGCACACGCACCAGCCTGCCCTCGGCCAGCCGGGCCTGCACCTGATCCTCCATCACATAGGCGAGCCCGTGACCGGCATCGGCGGCACGGGTGGCGGTGGCCATGTCGTTGACGATCAGCGCGCCATCCACGCGCACGTTCAGCACCTGATCGTCGCGCTCGAACTCCCAGACATAAAGGCTGCCCTTGGTGGTCATGCGCAGGTTGATGCAGCGGTGGCCGGGCAGGTCGCGCGGGCTGGCAGGCATGCCGGCGCGCGCCAGATAGGCCGGCGATCCCACCACCACCATGCGTAGGTCGGGGCCGATACGCACCGCGATCATGTCCTTTTCCACCTGCTCGCCGAGCCGCACCCCGGCATCGAACCGATCGGTGACGATGTTGGTCAGCGCCCCATCGATCGATAGCTCGACCTGGATGTCGGGATAACGCGTCAGGACCCGGTCGATCGCCGGCCACAGCACTGTCTCTGCGGCATGACGGCTGCAGGTGATGCGCACCAGCCCCGCAGGCGTCTCGCGCAGGCGTCCCAAGGCCGCCAGCCGCGCGGAAATATCGCCCAGCGCCGGCCCCAGCGTCTCCAGCAATTGCTGCCCGGCCTCGGTGGGGCTGACGCTGCGGGTGGTGCGCGCCAGCAGTTTCAGGCCCAGCCGCGCCTCCAGCCGCCGCACCGTGTGGCTGAGCGAGGATTGCGACGTGCCGAGGCGGGCCGCCGCGCGGGTGAAACTGCGCTCCTCGGCCACGGCCAGGAACACCGCCAGATCACCGAGTTCGTCGCGCTGCATTTATCATCCTGAGATATAGGCACATGCGGAACTTAGCGACTAATCGCGGTAAATGCCATCGGCTAGACCGGCACCGACAGGCGGCAGTTGGCCGCATCGGGAATTGGGCCATGACACAAGACGTCGTAGTGATCATCGGGGCAGGCGGCATCGGCGCGGCCATCGCCCGCCGGCAGGGGTTTGGCAAAACCGTGCTGCTGGCCGATTGGAACGCTGATGTGCTGTCCCATGCCGCCGAGGCGCTGCGCGATGCCAGCTACCGCGTGGAAACGCGGCAGGTGGATGTGTCCTCACGCGCATCGGTGGCGGCGCTGGCCGATGCGGCGGCGGCGCTGGGGCGGGTGACGCAGGTGGTCAATACGGCGGGGCTGTCGCCCAACATGGCATCGGTCGACCGGGTGCTGGCGGTGGACCTTTATGGCACTGCCGTGGTGTTCGAGGCATTCGGCCGGGTGATCGCGCCGGGCGGCGCGGGGCTGGTGATCTCCAGCATGGCGGGCCACATGGCGCCGCCGCTGTCCGCCGAAGTCGAGCAGGCGCTGGCCTTCACCCCCACTGATGAATTGCTGGCGCTGCCATGCCTGTCGGCCGAGGCGGTGCCCGATGCGATGATCGGCTATATCATCGCCAAGCGCGCCAATTTCCTGCGGGTGCAGGCCGAGGCGATCCGTTGGGGCGAACGGGGTGCGCGAGTCAACGCGATCAGCCCGGGGATCGTCGCCACGCCGCTGGCCCGGCACGAGATGGCCTCGCCGGTGGGCGAGATGTACCGGGCGATGATCACCGCCTCGCCCGCCGGGCGCATGGCCCCGCCCGAGGAAATCGCCATCGCCGCCGGGTTTTTGCTGGGCCCCGACGCCGGCTTCATCACCGGCAGCGACCTGTTGATCGACGGCGGCGTGATCGCCGCCATGCGCGCCGGCAAACTGGCGACACCGGCCTGAACGACATGCGAGGAGACCAAGACATGCCAGACGTCACCGTTCTGATCGGCGCGGGTTCGATCGGTCAGGCCATCACCCGCCGGGTGAGCGCCGGCCGGCAGGTGCTGATCGCCGACTTGCGCCAGGCCGCCGTGGACAGCGCCGCGCAAACCCTCTCCGACGCCGGCTTTGCGGTGACGGCGGCGTTGGTCGATGTCGCCTCGCGCGCGTCGGTCGAGGCTTTGGCCGCGCAGGCCGCCGCGATGGGGCCGGTGATGGGCGTGGTCCACGCCGCAGGGGTCTCGCCGTCGCAGGCGCCCGTCGGCACCATTCTGGCGGTCGATCTCTATGGCACGGCGCTGGTGCTGGAGGCGTTCGGGGCGGTGATCGCACCGGGCGGGGCGGGTGTAGTGATTTCGTCGCAATCGGGGTATCGCATGCCCGCGCTGACCGCCGAGGAGGACCGGTTGTTGGCGACGACGCCCGCCGATGACTTGCTGGCGCTGCCGATGCTGGGGGCGGAGCGGATCACCGACACGCTGCTCGCCTATCAGATGTCCAAACGCGGGAACGGCCTGCGCGTCAAGGCGGAGGCGGTGCGTTGGGGGACGCGTGGCGGGCGGGTCAACGCGATCAGCCCGGGGATCATCATCACGCCGCTGGCCAACGATGAACTCAATGGGCCGCGCGGTGCGGGTTATCGCCAGATGCTGGCGCAATCGCCGGCCGGCCGCGCCGGCACGCCGGATGAAGTGGGTGGCCTCGGCGCCTTCCTGATGGGGCGCGAGGGCGCATTCATCACCGGCAGCGACATCCTGATGGACGGCGGAACGACGGCATCGTGGTTCTATGGCCCGCTGGCCCAATGATCCTTGTCGTTCCACCACGGGAGCGAGGATCTCAACGACGATGCCTGTTTCGCCGGGGTCGTGACCCATGGCGGCTTTGCCGCCGCGGACCGGGCGCTGCGCTCCGGGGTTTCCGGCCCGCTATCGGCGCGGACGCGGCGGCAACTCGTGGTGGTTGACCGCAAGCTCGGTCTGAGCCAGAAAAGGAACCCCGCCGTCCGAGGTGATACGGCCACCGTCGAACGTGGCCGTGCTCAGCCCATGCTTGCGACAAACCTCGAAAGTCTGCAGCCGGGCCTCTTGCTCCTTGATCATCCCGATAATCCGCGCCTCGGTGAGTCGGGCTCTGCCTCATTCGTCATGGGCAACCTCTATCAGATCGAGGGAGCCAGAGGGTCCGCTACGCGTTCTAAACGCGCGCGCCCTTTGCGTAGAGTCACTTCGCGCGTCCCGATTTCACTGGGTCGTGACGCGCAAAATCGGTGTGCGCGGAAGGGATACGGTCGTAAAATCAGACGGGCTTAGCTCAAAACGGCGCTGATCGCCAAAGGGTGCCTCCAGTGTTTCGGGATCGCAGATCCTCGAAATGCTCAAGACGATGCGGCCTGCGGACGGATCGGTGCGACTTTTCGCCGCGGCGCCCGGATCAAAACGATCGCGATCGGCACTGCCAGCAGCGCCGCAATGGCGCTGGCCACAAACACCGCGCCAAGCCCGGCGCGCCCGGCCAACAACCCCAGCACCGGACTGCCCAGCCCCAGCGTGAGATCGAGAAACGCGTTATAGGTGCCCATGGCAAGGCCGCGATTGTCGGCCGGGGCGCGGCGCACCGCCTCGATGCCGAGGCTGGGGAAGACCAGCGAGAAACCGGCGCCGGCCATCGCCGCGCCGATCATCGCCACGGTGCCCGAAGGTGCCAGGCCGATCACCAGCAACCCTGCCGCCTGCGCGAACAGGCACCCCAATGCCACCCGCGCTCCGCCAAGGCGATCCGGCAAGTGGCCGCCGACGATGCGCGCCGCGATCAACGCCGATGCAAATACCGTGAAGGCCAGCGCGCCATCTGCCCAATGCCTGACGGCGAAATAGAGCGTGAGAAACGCAGTGATCGCGCCAAAGGTAATCCCGCTGAGCGCAAACCCCACGCCCGGCAACAGCACGGCGCGGAAGACCTCCGAGATTCGCCCCTGCGCTGCATGTTTGGGCACCAGTGGCACCAGCGGCGCGACGATGCACAAGGCCACCAGCGGGACACTGGTGCAGACCACCGCGATGCCCTGAAACGCGAACCGGGCGTAGATCGCGCTGCCCAGTGGCGCCCCGATCGCCATTGCCGCGAACATCGACATGCCCACCCACGCGATCGCCTGCGCCGAACGATCCGGCGCGACAAGGCCAAGTCCCCACAGCATTCCGCTGGTGATGATCAGGCTTTCGGCACCGCCCAGCAGCGTCCGACCGACCAGTAACACCGCGACCGACCACACCGGCGACGCGAGCAACAGCACCGAGCCCAGATAGCAGCCGCCACCCATCGCACCCAGGACCAGCCCCAGCACCATCGCCCGCTTCGGGCCCCGGGTATCGGTCAATCGCCCCGCCCAGAACCGCGAAACCAGCGAGGCAATGAACTGCCCGCCCGCCACCAGCCCGACGACGAAGGGACCAAACCCCAGCCGATCGTGGACGTGTAGCGGCAGCACCGGCAACGCCATGCCGATCATCAGGAACGAGAGGAACACGCTGGCCATGATCGGCATGGCCGGCCTTAGCCCAGCGGGCGGGGGTGCCTGCGTCACGGGTGTGCGGCGTCGATCATTGGGCGCCTGATGGTGGTGGGGCGGCAAGATCGACCTTTTGCGAGGGCCGCGATCCGGCGCGTATCGGTTGCATGGGGCAATCCTTTTCGGGAATTCATCGGACGCGAGGGTTCAGACGCCAGCGCCCGCAAACACCTGTTTGATGATCGGCAGGGCCGTCATGGCCGGCGGCCAACCCGCATAGAACGCATCTGGGTGATCGTTTCAACGATTTCGGTGCGGGTCACGCCGTTCTCGAGCGCCTTTTTGATGTGGAACGGCATCTCGTTGACCCGGTACATCGCGATCAGGCAGGTGATCGTCACCAGGCTGCGATCGCGCGAGGCTCAGCGCCGGGTTCTCCCAGACATCGCCGAACAGAACTTTGTCGGTGATCTCGGCGAGGTGGGGGGCGATGTCGCCAAAGGACGTGCGGGCGTTGGTCGGTTCGGTCGGCATGATCCAGTCTCCTGCCTGCCCGGGCCATGGCAACGCCGCGGCGAGGGGAATGGCGATCGCGGCCCGGCGGGTGAACGTCGGGCCGTGCATGATCAATGGACGGTGAAGCCGCCATCGACCGGCAGACCGATGCCGAGCACGAAACTCGCGCCGTCGCTGCACAGCCAGAGCACCGCTGCGGCGACCTCATCGGCATGGCCGAGGCGCCCGATCGACTGCTCGCGCATCACGTCCTTGAGCGCGGCTTCATCGATGCCGGATGACATTGGCGTTTCGATCGTACCCGGGCAGACCGCGTTGACGCGGATGTTCTTCGTGGCGAAATCGAGCGCGGCGCATTTGGTGAGGCCGAGGACGCCATGTTTCGCACCGTGATAGGCCGCGCGATTGGGCAACCCGACCAGCCCGCCCAGCGACGAGCAGTTGACGATCGCGCCGCCGCCCTGCTTGTCCATCTGGATCAATTCGTGCTTCATGCAGGTCCAGATGCCCTTGAGGTTGACGGCATTGACGTCATCGAAGCCGGCCTCGGTTTCCTCGGTGATCGGGCCCCAGGGACCGATGATCCCGGCATTGTTGTAAGCCACGTCGAGCCGGCCATATGCGGCGACGGTGCGCGCGACCAGAGCCTTGGCCTCGGCCTCGACAGTGACGTCGCAGGTGACGCCGATCGCCTTGTGTCCGGCAGAGGTCAGCTTGGCGACGGCTGAGGCCAGCGCGGCCTCGTTGCGGTCGGCCAGCACGACGGCGGCGCCGCTTTTGGCAAAGGCCTGCGCGGTGGCGAAGCCGATGCCCTGGCTGGCACCGGTGACCAGCGCCACCTTGCCGGTGAAATCGTAGACGGGCTTCATCGAGGGTCTCCTGCGGGGGCGATGTTGCCGCCGCATATAGGCCTCGTGCCCGGCGGGGTCAGCCGCGACGGCGTTGCATGGCGCGTTGCATGGCGCTCATCATCGGCGCGCGGAACCTTTACAGGCCGAGCGGGCGGCGTTCGCGGATCAGCTCTATCAGCAGGCGCAGTCCGGTGGGCACCTGGCGGCGGCTGGAATAATAGACGTGGAATCCCGGGCCCCGGCCCGCCCAGTCGGCCAACACCTCTTCGACTGTGCCGGCGGCGATCAGGTCGCGCAGCAAGGGCTCGGGGCCGTACATCAACCCGGCCCCGCCGGTCAGCGCCGCAAGGATCAGCCGGCTGTCGTCGAAGGTCAGCATGCCCGGCGCGGCGATGACCCGTTCCGCGCCATCGCGCTCGAACTCCCAGCGATAGAGGCTGTCGTCGCCAAGCCGGAAGCGCAGGCAGCGGTGTTGCGCCAGATCATCGGGATGGGCCGGCCGGCCGAACCGGTCGAAGTAGCCCGGCGTGCCCACCACGATCCAGCGCATGTCGGCCGACAGCCGTTGTGCCACCATGTCCCCGGGCACGGTGCCGCCATAACGGATGCCGGCGTCATAGCCGCTCCCGATCACATCGATCATCCGGTTGCTGACGCTGATGTCGAGTTCGACATCGGGGTAGCGCTCGGCGAACACCGGCAGCACCGGCGCGACCAGCAGGACCGCCGCATCCACCGGCACGTTAAGCCGAATCCGCCCGGCCGGCGCGTCGCGATAGCGGTTGAGGCCCTCCACGGCCTCGGCGATGGCATCGAATGGCGTGGTGATCGCCGCCTGCAACTCGGCGCCGGCGGCGGTCAGCACCACGCTGCGGTTGGTGCGGTTGAGCAGTCGCACGCCCAGCCGCGCCTCCAGCCCCTTCAGCGCATGGCTGAGCGCGGAGGCGCTGACCCCGAGTTCCAGCCCTGCCCGGCGGAAGCTCCGGTGCCGGGCGATCGCCAGGAAATAAGTGAAATCGGTAAAGTCGGATCGGTTGGGCGGCATCGGTCGGATTGTGCGCGCAGGCGGGGCGCAAGGCAATGCATCGTCCACGCCTGATCAGCGCATTGCCTTGGGGCCAGCGCGTTAGGGCGTATCGGAGATGGGATCCAGCCAGTCTTTCTGCGCCGACATCCTCGGGTACCGAGAATTGGGTCATCCCCGAGGTCGTGGTCGCGCCGGGGATAACGGGCGCGAGCAGCATGACGGCTTGGTCAAGCGTCTGCAGGATTGGGTGGCACTATCCTTGATTGCCGCCGAGGACGATAACGGACGGCCAAACAGCTTTACGTCGATCTGGTGACCTATGAGAACGCATCCATCATCAAGGCCGCTTGCGCAGTCGACGAACGTGACGGCACCAGGACGACGATCGTGCCGCGCGATCCATGCCTTCGCCGATTTGTTCTATCAGTTTGCCGCAGCAGGCTGAGGGCAAAGCGGTGCCGTTCCGGATCGGCGAAGAGGCCGATCCGGAATTTCTTTGGATGGCGATCCCTTCCGTCAGGCGTGGCGTCCGAAACCGCTGGGATCATTGCGTCAGATCGCTTCAGCCTGAACCCGCACCATCAAGCGCCGAAACCCAAAACCTAAATCGTCACCCGGTTGAGCCGGAGGGCATTGCTCACCACGCTGACCGAGGAGAGCGCCATGGCCGCTGCGGCGACGATCGGCGAGAGCAGGATGCCGGTGAACGGATAAAGCGCGCCGGCCGCGATGGGGATGCCGGCCGCGTTGTAGATGAAGGCGAAGAACAGGTTCTGCCGGATGTTCCGCATCGTCGCGCGGCTGAGGCGGCGGGCGCGCACGATGCCGGTGAGGTCGCCTTTCAGCAATGTGACACCCGCGCTTTCGATGGCGACATCGGTGCCGGTGCCCATGGCGATGCCGATCTCGGCGGCCGCCAGCGCCGGGGCATCGTTGACCCCGTCGCCCGCCATGGCGACGATCCTGCCTTCGCGTCGCAACCGTTCGATCACCGCGCTCTTGCCATCGGGGAGCACGTCGGCCTCGACCTCGGCGATGCCGAGGCGGCGCGCGACCGCCTCGGCGGTGGTGCGGTTGTCGCCGGTCAGCATGACCACGCGGATGCCCTCGGCGCGCAGCGCGGCCAGGGCTTCGGGCGTGGACGGCTTGACCGGATCGGCAATGGCGATGACCCCGGCGACGACTTCGTCCATCCCGACGAAAATCGCGGTGGCGCCATCGCGCCGAAATGCGTCGGCGGCCGCGGCAAGGGGCGCGGTATCGATGCCCAACTCAGCCAGAAACCGCGCATTGCCCAGTGCTATGCGCTTGCCCTCGACCGTTGCCAGGGCGCCTTTGCCGGTGGGGGAATCGAAGTCCTGCGCCGCCGGAATGTCCAGCTTCCGCCCCTTGGCCGCCGCGACGATGGCGCGGGCCAGCGGATGCTCGGACAGGCTCTCGACACTGGCCGCGAGGCGCAACACCGCCGCCTCATCCAACCCCGCCGCCGGCACGATGGCAGTCACCGCCGGGTGGCCCTCGGTTAGCGTCCCGGTCTTGTCGACGACCAGCGTATCGACCTTTTCGAAGCGTTCGAGCGCCTCGGCGTTCTTGATCAGCACGCCCATGCCCGCCCCGCGCCCCACCCCGACCATGATCGACATCGGCGTGGCCAGACCCAGCGCGCAAGGACAGGCGATGATCAGCACCGCAACGGCGGCGACCAACCCATGCGCCAGCCGCGGCGCCGGTCCCCAAACGCCCCAGGCGGCAAAGGCCATCAGCGCGATGGCCAACACCGCTGGCACGAACCATCCCGCCACCGAATCGGCCAGCCGCTGGATCGGCGCGCGCGAGCGTTGCGCGTTGGCCGTCATTTGCACGATGCGCGCCAGCATCGTGTCGCGCCCGACCTTTTCGGCCCGGATCAGCAAGGCGCCGGTCTGGTTGAGGGTGCCGCCGATCACGCTGTCGCCGGCGGTTTTGGTGACCGGCATGGACTCGCCCGTCACCATCGCTTCGTCGAGCGAGGAACGCCCTTCCACCACCACGCCATCGACCGGAACGCTCTCGCCGGGCCGCACCCGCAAGGCATCGCCGACCAGCACGACGTCGAGCGCCACCTCGTCTTCCGTGCCATCGGGTTTCACCCGCCGGGCCGTTTTGGGCGCCAGATTGAGCAGGGCCCTGATCGCCCCCGAGGTATGGTCGCGTGCGCGCAACTCCAGCACTTGCCCCAGCAGGACCAGCACCGTGATGACGGCGGCTGCCTCGAAATAGACCGCAACCATCCCCATCGGATCGCGGAACTCCGCCGGAAAGGCGTTCGGCATCAGCAGCGCGACCATGCTGTAACCCCACGACACCCCGGTGCCCATCGCGATCAGCGTAAACATGTTGAGATGGCGGGTGCGGATGGAAACCCAGGCCCGCGCAAAGAACGGGCCGCCCGCCCACAGCACCACCGGCGTTGCCAGCACAGCCTGCACCCCATGCGAGATCTCCGGCGCGAGCAGGTGACGGATCGTCGGCACCACATGCCCGCCCATCTCCAGCAGGAACACCGGAAGCGCCAGCGCCAGCGCCACCCAAAAGCGACGGAGCATATCAACATATTCCGTACTCGCGCCGGTATCGGCACTGACCAGCTCCGGCTCCAGCGCCATGCCGCAAATCGGGCAGGCACCCGCATGATCCTGCCGCACCTCCGGGTGCATCGGACAGGTCCAGATCGTGCCGGCGAGGCCATCGACCGGCGCGGGCGCCGGGTGCAGATATCTCGCCGGTTCGGCGACAAATTTCGCCAGGCACTTGGCGCCACAGAAGTGATAGTCATGCCCGTCATGGCGGACATGGTGCGGCGATTTGGCGGGATCGACGACCATGCCGCACACCGGATCGTGAAGCGTCGTCGGGGACGCGGCGGGGAGGTGGACGTGCGGGTCGGTATTGCTCATCGCCAAATTCCCAACATACGTTCAGATCGCCAACGGATCACGCGTGCCGGCGGGGCGACAAGGTCCAGCAGGACGCCGGGCCCTGATCTCGAAGTTGCCGAACGTCCGGCTTCGGCATGCTGGGCCCGTTCCGGCTTTGGCACCAGCGCAAACCATCGCGGCTGCGCTTGCCAAAACTCTACTTTTGTAGTTGAGTTTTGGCAAGCGACCCTGCACTGAGACCGACGAAGCAAATCCAAACCCCCCGTGCGAGAGCCGTGACCATGACGCCAACAAACCCCCACGAAGCCCCGGTCCTCATCGTCGGCGGCGGGTTTTCGGGCACATTGCTGGCGATCAACCTGCAACGGATGGGCGCGCGCGTCACCCTGATCGAGCGCGATGCGAACGGCGTGGCGCATGGCCTGGCCTTTGGCACCCGCCGGCCCGAGCACCTGCTGAACGTGCGCGCCGCCAACATGAGCGCCTTTCCCGACGACCGGGACCATTTCCTCCGCTGGATGCGCTTCGATACGGCGGACCAGGCCAATCGTTTCGTGCCACGGCTGACCTATGGGCAATATCTGCGCGAGTTGCTGCATAGCGCGATGGCGGCTGGGCCGGACCGGATTACCGTGATGACCGGCACTGCGGTCGCGGCCGAAACCGGGGCGCAAGGGGTCAGGGTCACGCTCAACAACGGGCGGACGATCGCGGGGCGAGCGCTGGTGCTGGCCATGGGCAACTTTCCGCCCACGCCGTTCGCGCCGTTCGCCGGCTTGCGCGGATCGATCTATGCCGCCGACCCGTGGCAGCCGGGGCTGATCGCCAGCATCGGCGCCGACGAGGACCTGCTGCTGCTCGGCACCGGGCTGACGGCGATCGATGTGGCGCTGTCGCTGGAGGCGGCGGGATGGCGCGGGCGGATCACGGCGCTGTCGCGGCGCGGGCTGTTGCCCCATGCCCATGCCGAGACCGGCCCGCAGGTGCAACATGTGCCGTGCCCGCAGGTGCGTGGGTCGCATCTGGTGGCGCAAGTGCGCCGGCGCGCGCGCGAGATCGGCTGGCGCGCGGCGGTGGACGAACTGCGCCCGCATACCCAGAACCTGTGGCGCCGGCATGATCTGGCGGCCCAGCGCCGCTTCCTGCGCCATCTGCGGCCATGGTGGGATGTGCACCGCCACCGGCTGGCCCCGGTGGTGGCGGGGCGCATCGCCGCGCTGCGGGCGGCGGAGCGGTTCACGGTGGCGGCCGGGCGGGTGGTTGCGGTGGATGCGGCGGCCGAGGGTGCGCGGGTGTGGTGGCGGCCGCGCGGCGAACACTCGGTGCAGGCGATGGACGTGGGACGGATCATCAATTGCACCGGCCCGGCGGCGGATCTGGCGGGTGTGAGCGATCCGCTGTTGCGCGGCCTGCTGACGGCGGGATGCATCCGCCCCGATGCGCATCGGCTGGGCCTCGATGTCGATCATCTCGGCCGGGTGCGCGATGCGCAAGGCACCGCGCGCGACAATCTCTTCGCGGTTGGCCCGCTGACCCGGGGCGCCGCGTGGGAGATCATCGCCGTGCCCGATATCCGGCGGCAGGTCTGGGATCTGGCGCGCTATCTGACCAACAGCCATTGGGTCGCCGGCGAGGGGCTGTGACCCGCCGCTGAGCATTTCAGCGCGTGCGGTTCGCCAGAATGCGTTCGACGATTTCGAGCAGGTCGTCTGGATGCGGCGGCTTGACGACGAATGCGGCCATGCCCAGTTCGCGCGCGCGGTCACGCACGGCATCGGTGGGAAAGGCGGTCATCAACACCACCGGCATCGTCAACCCGCGCGCCAACAGCGCCGATTGGAGCGACAGCCCATCCATCCCCGGCATATGCAGATCGGTGATCAGCACGTCCATGGTCGCCAGCCCGGCCCAGTCGAGCAAGGCCTCGGCCGTGGCGAACGGCACGATGGTCAATCCGGCCGAGCGGAAAAAGCTGCCCAGGCTGGCCAGCACTTCGGCATCATCGTCGACCACACTGATGACGCCTTGACCTGGCACCGGGTTATCTCCGTGCGCGGCAGAGCGCCGCTATGGGCCTTCAATGCACGCGTTTGCATCTCCGGCGAATCATATAAAGGTATGGGTTACGCACAAGGTTCCATCCGCGCCCCGACCGACAGGCCCCCTGCCTTGATACGCGGCCGCGCCATTCTCCGGCAATCATACCCAGGTTTGGGTCGCGGCGTTTTGGCCGGAGCGGTGCCGCACTCAGTCAAAGTCGCAACGCACATGCGCGCCGAGAAAATCGACGAAGGCCCGCACCCGCGCCGTCATCCGCTCATGCCCTGCATAGAGCGCGTGAATGTCCTCGCCATCGCCGGGGTTGAACGGGGCGAGGATTTCCACCAGCCGCCCCGCCGCCAGATCCTCGGCGATATGAAACCGGGCAAAGCGCGCGATTCCGCCCCCGGCCACCGCCATCTGCCGCACCACCTCGCCCGAATTGCCCATGAACGGGCCATCGATCGCCAGTTGCGTCACCGCGCCATCGATCAGGAACGGCCACGAATCGATCGAGCGACGAAAGCTGAAGCGCAGGCAGGCGTGCCCGGCCAGATCGGCGGGCTTGGTCGGCGTGCCATGCCGCGCAAGGTAATCCGGGCTGGCGATCAGCGCCATCGTGCTGCGCCCCAGCTTGCGCGCGCGCAGGCGTGAATCGCGCAAAGGCCCGATGCGGATCGCGACATCGGCGCGCTCCTCGACCAGATCGACCACAGCATCGCTGAGCGCCAGATCGAGCGTGATCGCCGGATAGGCCCGTTGGAACGCGGGCAGGATCGGGATCAGGCAATGCACCCCGAACGGCACCGAGGCATTGACCCGCAACCGGCCGCCCGGCGCCTGCTCGCCATGGGGAAAATCGCGTTCCAGCGCGACGAATTCCTCCAGCAACCCTGCCGCGCGGACGCGATAGAGTTCGCCCTCCGCCGTCAGCGCCAGCGCGCGGGTGGTGCGCGCGATCAGTTGCACCCCCAACCGCGCCTCCAGCCGGGCCAGCGTCCGGCTGACCGCCGAGGGGGTCAGCCGCAGTTCCGCCGCCGCCTGCGCGAGGCTGCCCTGACGCGCCACCGCCAGGAAAACTTCCATTTCGCCCAGACGGTTATCCATGCCGATCCATCCGTGAAACCAGAGCAATTCTGTCGTGACACCGTGCCTTCTAATCACGACTGAACGGCGTGGCTATCTCGGCGGGCTATTGTCACGGAGAATGTACATGGATCTCTCGCTCACAGGAAAAACCGCACTGGTTACCGGCGCCACGGCCGGCATCGGCCTCGCCATCGCCCGCCGTTTGGCCGAGGAAGGCGCGCTGGTCACAATCTGCGGCCGCCGTCAGGACAAGCTCGACGCCGCGCTGGCGGAGATCGCGGCTTATGGCACGGTGCATGGCGTGCTGGCCGATCCCGCCACGGCCGAGGGTGCGGCGGCGCTGATCGCGGCGGTGCCCGAGACCGACATCCTGATCAACAACCTGGGCATCTACGAGGCCAAGCCCTTCACCGAGATCAGCGATGCCGACTGGCACCATTTCTTCGAGGTCAACGTCGTCAGCGGCGCGCGCCTCGCCCGGCATTATTTCCCGCGGATGCTGGCGCGCGACTGGGGCCGGGTGATCTTCATCGCCAGCGAGAGCGCGCTCGTGATCCCGCAGGAGATGATCCACTATGGCATGACCAAGACCGCGCAACTGGCGATCTCGCGCGGGTTGGCGGAGCAGACGCGCGGCACCGGGGTGACGGTGAACGCGGTGCTGCCGGGGCCGACGCGGTCCGAAGGGATCGTCGATTTCATCCGCTCGGTGGTGGACAACAAGGATGCACCGGAGCCGGAGCGCGAGGCCGCGTTCTTTGCGAAAATGCGGCCGCTGTCGTTGATCCGCCGGCTGATCGAGCCCGAGGAGATCGCCGCGCAAGTGGCGCTGCTGGCCAGCCCGCTGGGTGCGATCACCAACGGCGCGGCGATCCGCGTCGAGGGCGGCATTGTGCCCACCATCGCCTGATGTCCCGTGCTGCGGCGGTCGGCGTGGGGGTCTCCGGCGTCGGCCGCCGCGTCGAGCGGAACGTCATTGGTAAATATTATTCACCGATACGTTTCCATCATTGCCATTTATTTGCGCACCAAACCCCCTAAATATCAGCCCAACAGCCGCCCACCCGAACAGCGGCGAACAGGAGACCACCGATGATCGAACTGCGCCCCTTTGCCGGCATCGGCCACGCCAACCACGGCTGGCTCGATGCCCGCCACCACTTTTCCTTCGCGGATTATCACGATCCGGCCCGCATGCACTGGGGTAACCTGCGCGTGTGGAACGATGATACCATCGCCGCCAAGTCGGGCTTCCCCCCCCACCCGCACCGCGACATGGAGATCATCACCTATGTCCGCAGCGGCGCGATCAGCCACCGCGACAGCCTGGGCAACCAGGGCCGCACCGCCGCCGGCGACGTGCAGGTGATGAGCGCCGGCACCGGCATCACCCACGCCGAATACAACTTGGAGGACGAGACCACCACGCTGTTCCAGATCTGGATCCTGCCCACCCGTCAGGGCGAGAAGCCGAGTTGGGGCGCGCGTCAGTTCCCCGGCGGCACGCGGGCCGGCGCCCTCGAAGTACTGGCCAGCGGCTATGCCGAGGACACCGAGGCGCTGCCGATCCGCACAGATGCGCGGCTGGTGGCGGGCACGATCCGCGCCGGTGAGACAGTGGACTATGCGCTGGGTGCCGATCGCAAGGGCTATCTGGTACCGGCCACCGGGCGTATCCGGGTGAACGGCGTCGAAGCCAATGCCCGCGATGGGCTGGCGATCGCCGATCTGGAGACGATCAGCATCACCGCGCTGGAAGACGCCGAAGTCGTCCTCGTCGACACGCTGTAATCCCCCCGGCGGCGGGCGCCCCCACCCGCCGCCACCTTCTGAAAGGCCCGCGCGATGTCTCTCGCCCACACCCCTGTCGATGCCGTGATCCTGCCGCCGGTCCGCGATCTGGGCGATGGTTTTTCCGTCCGCCGCGCGCTGCCCAGCGCTCAGCGGCGCATGGTCGGCCCGTTCATCTTCTTCGATCAAATGGGGCCCGCCGCCTTCGCCGGCGATCAGGCGCTGGACGTCCGCCCGCATCCGCACATCGGCCTCGCCACGGTCACCTATCTGCTCGACGGGGAGATCATGCACCACGACAGCCTGGGCAGCGCGCAGGCGATCCGCCCCGGCGAGGTCAACTGGATGACTGCGGGGCAGGGCATCGTCCATTCCGAGCGCACCCCCGCCAGCCAGCGCGGCGTCGGCGCCAGCCTGTTCGGGTTGCAGACCTGGGTGGCCCTGCCCAAGGCGCACGAGGAAACCGCCCCCGCTTTCCGCCACATCAAGGCCGAGGCCATCCCGGTGGCCGAGGATCGCGGTGCCCGCCTGACTCTGATCGCCGGCAGCGCCGATGGCCTGACGTCGCCGGTCGAGACCTTCTCCGACATGATCTACGGCGACCTGCTGCTCGCCCCCGGCGCGCGCTATCGCTTCGCCGCCGAGCATATCGAGCGCGCCGTCTATGTGGTCAGCGGCGCGTTGCGGGTCGAGGGGCAGGAGGGCACGTTCGGCGCGACCCAACTGGTGGTGCTCAAGCCCGGCGCCGAAGTGGTGCTGACCACCGATCAGGCCACCCGCCTGATGCTGGTCGGCGGCGAGCCGTTCCCCGAAAAGCGCTACATCTACTGGAACTTCGTTTCGTCCAGCGTCGAGCGCATCGAACAGGCCAAGGCCGACTGGCGCGCCAACCGCTTTGCCCGCGTGCCCGGCGACGACGAATTCATCCCGCTGCCGGCCGAAGTGCCCGGCGCCAGGCTGGCGTGAGGGTGCGATGACCGATCCGCACACCGCCGCCGCTCGTGCTGATGCGACCAGCACCGGCGCGGGCCTGTTCCAGAGCCGGCTCGACATTGCCGGTGCGCCGCTGATCGCCGATGAGCCCGTCGCGCTCGGCGGGCTGGGTTCGGGGCCGACGCCGTTCGACCTGCTTGCCGCCGCGCTCGCCACCTGCACGACGATGACCGTGCGCTTGCAGGCCCAGCGCAAGGGCTGGGACATCGGCGAGGTGACCACCCATGTCACGCACCATCGCGTCCCCGGCGAAACCCCCGCCGACCGGTTCGAGCGGCAGATCACCCTTGCCCCCGGCCTCGATGACGCCACCCGCGCGGCGCTGCTCAACGCCGCCGAGCATTGCCCGGTGCACCGCACGCTGACTGCTGGCGCCGCCGTTGCCACCCGCCTGACCGATGGAGACGTCGCATGATCGAGCCACTGACCCATGCCGAGATCCTGGCCGCGCAGATCGGCGCGCAGGATGCCGCCCGCTGCGGCTGCCGCGAACCCGCCGTCCCGCGCGAGCAATTGGGGTGGATGGCCTGCCTGCTGCTCTGGGTGTTCGGTGACGATCGCCCGCGCGCATTGGCCAACCCCCGGCTGGAGGCGGTGCGCCGCTTTGCCTGCGCCACCCGCGCGGGGCACGCCCCGGGCGTGGCATTGGTGAGCCAGTTGGGCCTGCAACCGGCGCATGTCGCGGCGTTGCAGGGCCTGATCGCCTGACATGAAAACCCCCGGCCGTTGCGGGCCGGGGGTTTCGCGCAGGATCGCCGCGATCAACGCAGATCGAAGCGATCGGCCTCCATCACCTTGGTCCAGGCGGCGACAAAGGCCTGAACGAACCGCGCGGCGCCATCGCTGGCGGCATAGACTTCGCTCAGCGCGCGCAATTCCGAGTTCGAGGCAAAGATCAGATCCACCCGGCTGGCGCGCGAGACCGAAGCCCCCGTGTGCCGGTCGCGGCCGACGAAATCGCCGCCCTCTTCGGTCCAGACCAGACCCGTCGCCGAGGCCAGCAGGTTGACGAAGAAGTCGTTGGTCAAGACGCCCACCCGATCGGTGAACACGCCGCGATTGTCGCCCTCCAGATTGCCGCCGAGCACACGCAGGCCGCCGACCAGCACGGTCATCTCGGGCGCGGTCAGGCCCAGCAGGTTGGCCTTGTCGACCAGCAGTTCCTCAGGCGACCGCTGGCTGGCCGCGCTCTGGTGGTTGCGGAAGCCATCGGTCTTCGGCTCCAGCACCGCGAACGAGGCATGGTCGGTCTGGGCATCGCTGGCGTCGGTGCGGCCGGGGTGGAACGGCACGGTCACGTCATGCCCTGCCGCGCGCGCCGCCGCCTCGACCCCGGCGTTGCCGGCGAGCACGATCAGATCGGCCAGGCTGACCTTCGCCGCACCCCTGGCGTTGAACGCGCTCTGGATGCGTTCCAGCACCGCCAGCGCCTGCGCCAGCTCCGCCGGCTCGTTCACCGCCCAGTCCTTCTGCGGCGCGAGGCGAATGCGCGCACCATTGACCCCGCCGCGCTTGTCCGAGGCGCGGAAGGTTGCCGCCGCCGCCCACGCCGTCTTCACCAGACGCGAGACCGACAGCCCGCTGGCGAGGATCGCGGCCTTGAGCGCGGTTGCCTCTGCATCGTCGATCAGCGGGTGATCGACCGCGGGCACCGGATCCTGCCAGATGCGCGGCTCGGTCGGCACTTCGGGGCCGAGGTGGCGGGCATGCGGCCCCATGTCGCGGTGGGTCAGCTTGTACCACGCCTCGGCAAAGGCCATCGCGAACAAGTCCGGATTGGCGTGGAAATGCCGGCTGATCTTCTCGTAAGCGGGGTCGAACCGCAGCGCCAGATCGCTGGTCAGCATCGCTGGGGCATGGGTCACGCCGGGGCGGTGGGCATCGGGCACCAGTCCCGCGCCGGCGCCACCCTTGGGCGTCCACTGGTGTGCGCCGGCGGGGCTCTTGGTCAGTTCCCATTCGAAGCCGAACAGATTGTCGAAGAAGTTGTTGCTCCACTGGGTCGGCGTCTGGCTCCAGGTGACTTCCAGACCGCTGCCGATCGCATCAGCGCCGATGCCGGTGCCGAACGTCGATTTCCAGCCGAGGCCGAGCATCTCGATCCCCGCCGCCTCGGGCGCGACGCCGACCAATCCGGCGTCGCCGGCACCGTGGGTCTTGCCAAAGGTATGCCCGCCGGCGATCAGTGCAACGGTCTCGACATCATCCATCGCCATGCGCGCAAAGGTCTCGCGGATGTCGCGGGCGCTGGCGAGCGGATCGGGGTTGCCGTTTGGCCCTTCCGGATTGACGTAGATCAGCCCCATCTGCACCGCCGCCAGCGGGTCTTCCAACTGGCGGTCGCCGGTATAGCGCTCGTCGGCCAGCCACTCGGCCTCCGGCCCCCAATAGACGTCCTCGTCGCTTTCCCACACGTCGGCGCGGCCACCGGCAAAGCCCACCGTCGGCAGGCCCATCGATTCCAGCGCGCAGTTACCCGTCAGGATCATCAGGTCGGCCCAGCTCAGCGCCGCGCCGTACTTCTGCTTGACCGGCCACAGCAGCAGCCGCGCCTTGTCGAGGTTGACGTTATCCGGCCACGAGTTCAGCGGGGCAAACCGCTGTTGCCCGGCCCCCGCGCCGCCGCGCCCGTCGCTGATGCGATAGGTGCCGGCGCTGTGCCACGCCATGCGGATGAACAGCGGGCCATAGTGGCCGAAGTCCGCCGGCCACCAGTCCTGGCTGTCGGTCATCAGCGCGAAGATATCGGCCTTAACCGCCGCCAGATCGAGCGTCTGGAACGCCTTGGCATAATCGAACCCGCTGCCCATCGGATCGCTGAGCGACGAATTGCGGCTTAGGATCGAGAGGTTCAGCCGGTTCGGCCACCACATCTGGTTGTTCAACGACCGCACGATCGCGGCGCGGCTCGCCCCGGCGTGGAAGGGGCACTTGGCAGTCTCGTTCATGGCAGTCTCCGCAGGTCCTGTTGCTTTCGTCGACGGGGGTGATGCCGACCAAGCGGCGATCGGTCCAAGCTGGATCTCGGATCACAGTTCGCACCGTTTTCGATCATCGCCCCCGCGGGTGTCAGGGGTTCGCCTGATGGATCTCGGCGATGTAGCCGCCGGGGAATTCGACCATGGCGGCGCGGCCGCGATCCACCGCGAAGGCCGGAACCAGCACTTTGGTGCCGCTCGCCGCCGCCCGTGCCAGCGCCGCGTCGAGATCGGCCACGGCATAACCGGTGGTCTCGCGGCCATAGGGGTAAGGCAGGTGGCCATCGGTCACCAGCACCAGATGGCGGCCGAATTTCGAGACGAGGTGGATGCGACGATAGGTCCGGCCGGGCAACCCGATCTCGGCCCCCGGCGCGGCGGCGTTATCGTCCACCACCCGCGCGTGGGCCCAGCGGGTGAACGCCGCGAGGAACGGCCCCACCCCATCGGGCGAGACATAGATCCGGTTCTCCGGCAGATCGGCGAAGGCCGCGTAATGCGGCGGCGTGACGTGCCAATAGAGCTGCATGTTGACCCCGCCCGGCCAGCGGATCACCGCATCGCGCCCGATCG